>BNJU01004471.1_pt1 | contig 48381 bp, 64 predicted proteins | sample 8539281 | NCBI WGS metagenome assembly BNJU01 (sample SAMD00202456, study PRJDB9452) | human saliva metagenome | isolation source: human saliva | place: Japan
TCTATCCGATCTCCCTAGGTTATTTTCACCCAATTTTTAACTTCCAAAGTTTGATAGTCGCATCTTTTCTGAGTCCCATAAAGAGGCTTGCTAAGGTTACTGCCTCCTCTTTTTCTCTAACCGGCCTAGCTAATCTTCAAATTTCATAAAGCTATCATGCTGCTGATAATAATTCAAAGCATCAACCAAGTCTTGGAGACTTGCATCTGGCTTTTCCTCAAGTGCAACCGAGAAGACATCAATCAACTGCTCTCCATAGTAGACTAGCTGGAGGTCTTGCTCCACTACATCAGCAGGGTAAATATCACGGTCTTCCACGACATCCGGATAATTTGATACCCAATAGGACCTAGCTAGTGCTAGTTCTCCATCCTCCTTGCCATAGAGGCAAAAATCATCTGATACCAACTTGTCCACGCACACCTGCTCGATGATCTGCTCTAGTGAAAGTTCTTGGTGTTTCCGCATCTCTTCTCCTTTTTGAGTCTCTCTTTCCATAGTTTGACCTCCATATTACAGGTCCCTTTTAGGCTATCATACCATAAGATTCCCTTTCCATAAAGCTAAAATAGAAAATGAGCCCAGCAGTTTTACTAGACTCATTTTATCCTTATTATTTTACTTTATTATTTTTACCTTTTCAACCAATACTGATCGCTCAATCAACCGTCTTAGACAGAAGTCTTGTCCTGGATCTGTGGGAAAGTCACACAAAAGAGACTTCCTCTCCCTTCTTCGGAAATGATCTTCACCTCTGCTCGATGATTGTCCAGCATCCGGGTATGCAAGACAGCATTCCCGTGAATCCAAAATGAATGAGTATAGTTTTTTAAAAAAGACTGAGTAAATCGACTAGCTCTTTGCAACTCGATTCCTCAGTCTCCTTCAACTCTACTTCAAACTCCAGCCACCATCAATGGTCAGGATTTGCCCTTGCATGGCAGAGGCCTTCCCACTGGCCAAAAAGAGACTGACTTCTGCCACTTCTTCTGGCTCTATCCAGCGTTTAATAGGGGTCTCGCTAGCCACCCAGTCTGCTAGGCCTCCTGGTTCAAAGTCCGCTGCAGTCATGCCTGTTTTGACAGCACCTGGTGCGATACCAAAAACCTGAATCCCAGCTTCTGCATAATCCAGGGCCAGCTGTTTGGTAAAGCCTGCTAGAGCATGCTTGGAGGAAGTATAAGCGTGACCGCCACCTCCTGCTAGGCTAGAAGCAATGGAGCACATATTGATGATGATCCCTTGCTTCTTCTCCAACATTTGAGTCAGATAATGCCGTGTCAGCTCTACCGGAGTCACATAGTTGATCTCAAAGATCTCCTGAATCTCCTGAGCGCTTTGCTCAAGAAGTGGTTTGTAGTCATCCAAGACCCCAGCCGTATTGCACAAGATGTCGATCTTAGGACACCAGTCAAAAATCGGCGTCAAATCCAAAGTCAAGTCCCGCTGCAAGAAGTGGAAATCACCTGGCAACTGGGGATCAGCTCCCTGGTCCACCCCATAAACCTGGTAGCCCTTTTCTAGAAAGAGACGAGCTTGAGCCAGACCAATCCCGGAGCTAACGCCTGTGATCAAGACCCCTTTAGTCATGAACTTCCACCCAGTCTGTCGCTAAGACATCACAAGGGGTTGGACTCCACATGGAAAATCCTTCGCCTTCACCAGATACGTTAATGAGAAAATAAGGCGTCACTTCAAGGGCAACCCCGTTTTGCTCGATGGTATCAAAAAGCTGGACATAGTTCTCAGCACCGCCCCAACCAGTTCGCACATATTTCTTTTTTGCCTTTAGTCCAGGCAAGATTTCTTCGAATGTCATGATCTTCTCCTTTGATTCATACTCCCTTTCATTATAACAAAAATCATGCTTGCTCGTTGTTTTTCAACAGAAAAAGGGGAGTTTCCTCCCCCTTTTCACTCTATTCACCATTTTCTGTCTTGTTCTTTTTCAAGGCGCGAATCATGAACCAATAGTAAATCATCAATCCTATAACAATGATTACCGTAGGTAGGATCATAGTCATGGTAGAATTCTGAATCCCTTGTGCCAAAGTCCAGCGATGCAAGAATCCCACTACTAAGAAGGACAGAATAGGAAAGATGAAGGCACGAGCAAACTCTTCTTTCCACTGCCAGAGGATAAGACCTGCAGAAGCCCCTGTCATCAGGAAAGTATCCCATGGATTCGGTACCGTCAACCAGGCAAAAGCTGGCAAGAAACGGACCCCAACTATTTCACTGATAAAATAGATCCCCAGAACGAGAACGACTGCTACATAGATTGCTTTTTTTGACTTCTCTTCTGCAAAAATGAGGCGACGAAGGAGATAGAATAGTAACCCAACGGCTAAAATACCCAAAATACTATCCGTTAGATAGACGAGGGGCTTGAGAACCAGGACTGCTTGTGAAGCAAAATCACTTAAGAGGCGATAAAAAATGACAATTCCCGAGACGATTGCACCATATTTTAGAACAGATCGCGTGGATTCTTTAGGCATGTTCTCTATGATTTGGTCTGCCATTCCCTTAGGATCCTGTCCAAAATAGTCCTTGGCCGTCCATCCATCTCCGCTTGCTTGCGAAAAATCCAGCGCTAGATTATAGACCTGCTCTTTTAAAGCCTTCTCCTCATATAAGAAACCGGCGAAATTGAAATAATCCCAGAGATCTTGGAAATAAGCTTGATCCTCCTGGCTAAAGGTTTGAACCAAAGCCTGTGTTTCTTCATAATAAATAGCTGATGTCATATTGCTTTCCCCTTTCTTTGGAGACGAAATACAATGAGGAACAGGACTAGTCCTATAAGAGGGAGTAGCCAGCGTAATACATTAGCAGTTTCTGGATTCACAAAGCGAATCCAACATCCAGTTACTAGGAAAGTCAGCCCCATTACTAGTAGACTCGTCATCACGCGATCTCTACTTCTATAAGCCATAACCGCAAACCCAAGTAGAACTAGGACAGCAAGAGAAATCGCCCAACCATCTGATAAGAAGAGACTCCCAATGTAGCCAAAATAGATCGAAAATAGTCGTACGATGTTCAGAAACACTGTCAGGCTAATCACACTTATAAAAATAGCCCAAGACCACTTCATTTCTCCATAGCTCTGTTTGGACCAAAGCCACATGATGAACTGACTGAATACCAAAAAATTGAGTAGAAAGACAACATATGTTAAGGGTTGTATTTTCAGTGGCATCATCCAGGTAAAATCCATTAAATAACGCATGCCAACTAAAATCACTCCAAGTATGAAGACTAGTCCCGCATAAGATCCTAAAGAGCGTCTAGGTAACTCAGCAAGCACTTGATCCACCATTGCCCGAGGATCCTTTCCGAAATAATCCACTGCCCGAATGCCTTCTTTCTCAGCAACTTTTAAGTCGCAAACCATATTGTAGAGCTGTTCACCGAGTGCTTCATCATCATAAAAATAGACCTTTGCCCCAATATAGGCCACCATTTTTTTCACATAGGCTTGATTCTCCTTATTTAGGTGCAACAATTCAGCTGACATTTTTTCTGTATAATCTTCGATCATGTTTCCCCCTCCTTTTTCACACGTTCTACTTTAATGACCAGATCCTGCCACTGGTTCCAAAATTCCTCTAGGCGCTCTCTTCCTTCCTTGGTTAGAGAGAAATATTTGCGATCAGGTCCATCCGGAGAGGGCCTCATCTCTCCTACTATGACTCCCTGCTTCTCTAGCTTCTGAAGCAAGGGATAAACGGTCCCCGCAACAATCTTATCAAAGCCGGTTTCCTTAAGACTTTGGATCAATTCATAGCCATAAATAGATTTCTTTGAAATAATTTCTAGAACACAACCTTCCAGAACACCCTTGAGCAATTGCGATTCTTTCATTCTTCTCCCCCTTTCTATACACCCTTCTTTTTAGCTAGTTTGTTTTACATACTAGTCTCCTCACTATTAGTATACTCCACCCAAACTAGTTTGTAAAGCATAATAGTGGGAATAATCAATAAAAATTAATACATCCGAACGTTATGACTAAATATACAATTAATTTCGAAAAATGATTGCTTTTTATAAAAAAAGGTGTATAATAATACAAAATCTTTATTAAAGGAGATAAGTGATGAAAAAATCTAAACTAGCTTTCCTAGCAGGTGTCACGGTTGCTTCAGCCCTGTTCCTTGCTTCATGTGGATCATCTTCAAAATCTTCTCAGACAAACACATACTCATACGTGTTTAGCACTGATCCAGATTCTTTGAACTACCTCCTTTCAAACCGTTCTACAACAAGTGACGTTACAACTAACTTGGTTGATGGATTGTTTGAAAATGACCAATACGGTAATCTCGTCCCTGCACTAGCGGAAGATTGGTCTGTTTCTAAGGATGGATTGACTTATACTTACAAACTTCGTAAAGATGCAAAATGGTATGACTCAGAAGGGAACGAATATGCAGATGTCACTGCACAGGACTTCGTCACTTCTCTGAAATACGTAGCTGACAACAAGTCAGATGCCCTCTACTTGGTTCAAAACTCAGTAGCCGGCCTGGATGACTATGTCACTGGTAAAAATACAGACTTCTCTAAAGTTGGGGTCAAAGCCGTTGATGACCATACCCTCCAATACACCTTGGCTCAACCTGAATCCTTCTGGAATTCTAAATTGACAACTTCGACCATGATGCCTGTCAATGAAAAATTCCTCAAATCTGCAGGTAAAGACTTCGGTAGCGTCAAACCTTCTGGAATCCTTTACAACGGTCCTTACTACTTGAAATCCTTCACTTCCAAATCTTTGATGGAGTTCACCAAGAACGAGAACTACTACGACAAAGACAATGTGAAGATTGAAAATATCAAATTGACCTACTTCGATGGTTCTGACCAAGACTACCTTGCTCGTAACTTCTCTGATGGAAACTTGACCACTGCGCGTCTCTTCCCAACGAGCTCAACATTTAGTACCATTGAGAAAAAATTCAAAGACAATATCGTTTATTCACCACAAGATGCGACTGTCTACTATGTTTACTTCAACGTAAACCGTCAAAACTACGGTCATACTGAGAAAACAACAGACGACCAGAAGAACCAAACCAAAACAGCTCTTCAAAACAAAAACTTCCGTCAAGCCATCAACTTTGCCCTTGATCGTACTTCACTAAGTGCCCAATCAAACGGGAAAGATGGCGCTAGCAAAACCCTTCGTACGCTTCTTGTACCTCCAACATTTGTGCAAGTAGACAACAAAGACTTCGGTAGCGTTGTCGAAGAAAAACTTGCTGCAACAGGAGATGATTGGAAGGATGTCAGCCTAGCTGATGCGCAAGATAGCATGTTCAATGCGGACAAGGCCAAAGCACAATTTGCCAAAGCCAAAGAAGAGCTCCAAGCACAAGGTGTTCAATTCCCAATCCACATCGACTATGTGGTTGACCAGTCTTCTGCTAGCATTGTGCAACAAGCTGATTCAATGAAAGACTCCATCGAAAAAACATTAGGAAAAGAAAATGTTGTCGTGGATGTTCAGAAATTGTCTACGGAAGATGCGGACAATGCAACCTACTTTCGCCCAAACACCAGATCAAAAAAAGACTTTTGATATGGATATCGCTGGATGGGGACCTGACTTCCAAGATCCCATCAACTTACTTAGATATCTTCAATCCAGTCGATGGTTCAGCCTTAGCAGGTATGGGAATCAACCCAGCAACTGACCAAGCCCTTATCGAGAAACTTGGTTTGAACGAGTACAAACAACTATTGGATGATGCCAATGCTGAACAATTGGATACCAATACTCGTTACGAAAAATATGCTGTTGCTCAAGCTTGGTTGACAGACAATGCCTTTGCACTTCCTGTCTACTCTAAAGGTGCTGTTCCTTCTATCACGAAGATTAAACCATTTACAAAAGCCTTCTCCTTGATTGGTATCAAAGACGGGGCTAGCTACTACAAGTACATGGAATTACAAAGTGATACAGTCACAACGGCTGACTACGACAAAGCTTATAAGAATTGGTTGAAAGAAAAAGAAGAAACCAATAAAAAAGCACAAGAAGAACTTGCAAAACACGTGAAATAATGATTGACGTCAAAACACCGAGGATCAAATCCTCGGTGTTTTTGTTTCTAGCAAAATCTTGTATTTTTCATCTTATTTCTCAAGCCTTAATAATCTCAAACCCTATCGCACGACAATCTTCCGATAACTTCTAGAAGTTAGAAGAAAGACGAGGACATAAGAGATGAAAAAGACAGCGCAGATTGCTAAGGTTGTTTGAAGGACCAAGCCTGCATTGGTCGCTCCTAAGATGGCAACGATTTTTGCAATCATCTTGTAGGCTACTCCTAGGTAAAGGAAGGAGAAGAATAATGGAAGGAAAAAGACAGTGAGAATCTGTTTGCGAATGGTGGTGCCGGTTTGCTTTTGGTCCAATCCTACTTGTTGCAAGATCACAAAATTATCCCGATCCTCATGACCCTCTGAAATCTGCTTGTAGTAAATGACGAGAACTGTAGCTAATAGAAAGATGACCGATAGGAAAATCCCAATAAAGAGGAGAGTCCCTGCTGTTTCACGCCACTCCTTCTCTATACTGTATCGTTCATATCCACCAAAATAAGTCGCACCATATTGACTCATTTTGTCTGTCGAATATAGCTCTTTGGTCACGCCACCAGTAAAATCTTTGTTGTCTTTATTTTGGCATTAATAGAGAATTCTAAATTCTTATCAACTTTTAGACCCAGTTGGTTCAAATCAGGGAGGACTAGGTACAAGCCCATTTGGTGTTGAAACAGGGCGTTTTGGGGAATTTTACCTTGGATAAAATTGGAGTCTAATTTTTGTTTAATCGTGAAGGTCTTCCCATTGATATCTAATTGCGCGTCTAATCTTCCTGGATACTGATACCCATAAGCTAAGATTTCATTTTCTCCAAGCTCAACTTTTTGACCCGTCAGTTGCTCGTAAGTCGCCTGATCAAAAAAGTAGACTGTTCCCTCTGTCTTCATCTCCTGACCAGCTTGTTCATAAACCTCTAAGCTCCTTCCATCAATCTTTCGAATTTCAGCCGACCAGTATGTTGTCTGTGCCACCTGATAATCTGATAGATTTGTCGCATCGGCTGTTTTCTTAATTTGAGCTTGAACATCCTTGATAACTGGTTCTGTCTCAGCATCTGAAGGCATATGCCCCACACTAATCATGTAATCAGAAGGGTAAACAGTATCTAGGTAGTTCTGCCCTCCAATAAAGATATTGAGCGACCCGGTTAAGGTTACCAAGACCATGGTGGAAAGAATACTAATGGTCGCAAGGCCCGCTGCATTTTTTCGCATCCGAGCTATTAAGTTAGAGACGGATATAAAATTCTCTGGCTTGTAATAGTAGGATTTCCGACCTTTGAGAAATCTTAAGAAGGTAATGGAGCCTGCGTTGAATAAGAGATAAGTCGCCAGAATGACCAAAATGACAGCAATAAAGAATCCTTGAACAGCCGCTACCGGACGCTCAACGGTTAGCGCTATATAAAACGCAATTCCTAAGAGCCCAAGTCCTAAAAGAGTTTGGACCAGCAAGAAGCGTCCCTTCTTCTCTCCTGCTTTTTTCTGTTGCATGAGGTGGAGGGAACTGTAGCGCAAGAGGCGGAAAGAATTCAACAAGAGAATGAGGCCAAAAGCTAAGGCTAACCCAAGTAAAGTGTCAATGACAGCTCCTAGCTGGAAGGTTGATTGAATGACGACTGGTAGCCCCATACATTTTAGGAGCAAGGCAAAAATCAGGCGATCAAATAAGAGCCCCAAACCCAGTCCTACTCCAACTGTGAGAACATAGAAGAAGAGCAATTCCCATAAGGTCATGATGAGGAGATGCTTCTTCTCCATTCCCAGAACACTGTACAAGCCCAGTTCTTTGGAACGATTTTTCATGACAAAGCCATTGGCATAAGCCACCAAAATGATGACGACCAGCTGGACGACGAAACTACCAAAACCAAGAACAGTTCTCGCCGCCCCCCCTCCGTAAGAATCCTCTAAATGAGGGGTTGATGCCAAAGCGATAAAGCTATAGAGGATCATGGTCGTTAAAATAACAGCCAAGGCAAAAGGGTAATACAGCTTGCGATTTTGTTTGAGGTTAGAAAAGGCTAATTTACTCGATAATTTAAACATCGCTATCCTCCTTACCCGCCATAACCGTCAAAGTATCCGAGATTTCTTGGAACATCTGACGTTCTGTTTTTTCCCCGCGGAAGATCTGGTTGTAGAGAATTCCATCCTTGATAAAGAGCACGCGCTTGGCCCGAGCTGCCGCTGCGGTTGAGTGGGTCACCATGAGGATGGTTTGGCCCATGCTATTAATATCTTCAAAGACATCTAGCAAAGCAGCCGAAGACTTGGAATCCAGCGCCCCTGTTGGCTCATCAGCGAGGAGGATTTCAGGTGAGGTGATAATGGCCCGTGCTACAGCCACCCGTTGCTTTTGCCCACCAGAGATTTCGTAAGGATATTTCTCAAGAAGCTGGTGAATGCCCAATTCCCGACTGACGCCATCCACCTTAGTCATCATTTCCTTGACCGGTCTACGAGAAAGGACCAGAGGCAAGAGGATATTGTCTTTGACAGACAAGGTGTCGAGCAGATTAAAGTCTTGAAAGACAAAGCCTAGTTTTTCCCGACGAAAGCTGGACGCATCCTTGTTCTTGATGGTTGAAGTATCGGTGCCATTGAGGTAGACCCGCCCTTCGGTCGGCTGGTCCAGCATGGCTAGGATGTTAAGGAGGGTCGATTTCCCGGATCCCGATTCCCCCATGATGGCGACGTATTCGCCCTTCTCCACGGTGAAGTGGATATCTTTTAGGGCTTCGACCTGCGTTCCTTGGAAGCGGGTTTTGTAGATTTTTTTCACATGTTGTACATCTAATAAGGCCATTTTCATTCTCCATTTCCATCTAGTTATATGATTGATATTAATAGAACTTCTTACATCTCTATTGTAACGATTTGGAAAGAGATCTACAATAAGCTAACCTTTCATTTTTACCCTGATTTCTTACATTTCTGTAAGGTATTAAAAAACTAGCTTCCTTGCGGGAGCTAGTTTCTTCTTATAAAGCTGTGATGGCTGTGATCAAACCAAAGATAATCCCCGGTGCATTGGCTGCAGCAAGTGGGATATCGCGTTCTTTTTTAAAGAGTCCGTAGTAGACCCAAAGGCTACAGTTGATAGCTGCGACAAGGGGTTGTACAAAGTTTCCTTTGTGACCAGCGAGATTATCCATAATTTGAGGAAAGTAAGACACGTACATCATCACAGACATAAAGGTCGCAACCCAACCAAGAATTTTCATTTGTTTTTCATTCATTTTTATGACACCTTTCATTTTTAAAGTACGCACTATTCTAACGCTTGCCCTCTTAAAATTCAAGTACTTTTTTCAAATGTTACTAAACTGTAAAGTGTCACAATCTTGTGATTTTGCAGGAAGATGGATTTCTTTTCGAGTGAATTTTCTCTCTAGTTGCCATTTTTTGACACTTTGTCTAATTCTTTTGCAAATGTGATCGTTTTCATTTTGCGTAGCATGCAAATTAATTGCATTTTCTTCCTACTTATGCTATTTTTGATACACAGAGGTAAAATTTTATGAATAAACAAAAAATCAACCAAATCGTTGGCTCGATCGGTGCCTTTATTGGGATTATCGTTTTCATTGCCTACATCCCACAAATTATTGCTAATTTACAGGGAAATAAGGCCCAACCTTTCCAACCCTTGTCAGCTGCTATTTCTTGCTTGATCTGGGTCATTTATGGTTGGACAAAGGAACCTAAAAAAGACTGGATTTTGATCATTCCGAATTCGGCAGGTGTCATCCTAGGGGGATTGACTTTCCTTACATCACTTTAATAGAAAGTGAACAAAGACTGAACTCTACGGGTTCAGTCTTTTTTGTGTATCCCTTTGAAAAACAAAAACAATCGCAGTCGGTTTTCGTACAAAAAAGCCCGCTATGAGCAAGCTAAAAAAATTGACAATTCTTTTCTTTGAATAACCTATGCTGGATTATTGTGCAAAAATATCCAAATAATATCTGATTATTATTAGAGTATATTGAAACTTTCCGCTGTGAGAAAAGTGCCTGAAATAATTATGTTTCAGGCACTCGAATTATTGAGACCTTAGGCTCAATAATTAGTCATGGAACTTCTTCGAAGTTCGCTGACGTCCGTACTCACCTAAGGAAAGTTTCTAATTTAATTTGAGTTTCTTTTCCTAAATCTGCACAATCTTACGATAACTCCGAGAGGTGATCCAAAAGACGATTAGGTAGGTGATGAGAAAGACAGCACAGACGCTGAGGGTGACGACGAGGACTTGGCCACTATTGATGACACCGAGCACTTTGAGAATGAGGCGAATCATATGGTAGGCAAAGGCCAGGTGGACAAAGGCAAAGATAAGGGGAAGGAAGAAGACGGTCCGCACTTGACGGTTGATGGTCCGTTTGACCTCGTTTTCATCAAGCCCCACCTGTTGGAGGATGACGAAGCGGTCACGGTCTTCATAGCCTTCCGAGATTTGCTTGTAGTAGATGACGATGACCGTTCCGACCATAAAGATCAGTGACAAGAAAATCCCGATAAAGAAGATGCCACCAAAGAGGCTATTCAACTCTGCCACATCATTGGCTCGGTTACCTCCATAGACAAATGTTCCTTGGCCCTGTTGACTGCTCAATTCATCGATCATCTTGTCATAGCTAGGTGCCAGCTTGAGTTGCTGGTCTTCACCGACATTGACATTGAAATCCACCATAGATATTGAGTATAGATGGCAAGATTTCGGAAACTGAGCGACAAAGGCTGAAAGGTCAGGCACGATTAGGTAATTGAAATCCTCCGTCAGCATGTTGATACATGTTGGGCACAGTGATCGGTGATAAAATCATTGGTCACTTCTTCCTTTGACTTGGAAAGTCTTGCCCATTGATAGTAAACTGCTTTTTGGCCCTTTGAGAGCCTTGTTATGAGCAAAGAGGATGACTTGGTTGCCGGTCAGATCGACGTCTTCTCCTGTCATCTGCTCATAGCTAGCTGCATCAAAGACCAGAAAGACTGTTTCTCGGTGTGACATCGTGTTCATCAGCTGGATAGACCGTAAAGTCTGTGCCCTTTTGGGATTTGACTCCCAAAGGTGGCATAGGTCATCAGGTCACGATTTCTTTGATCTCAAGCTGGTGCTCAGAAGCAAATTCATCAAATTTCTGATTGATTTGCTCCAGATCGACCCCTTTTTCCTTGGACATGAGAAATCATGAGGATCCATGATTTTTCTTGACCATTTCACCACCGACATAGATATTGGTCGCAGAGAGATGGTCACCAGCACCATGGTTGAGAGGATGGCAATGGTCGCAAGGCCCACTGCATTTTTTTCTTCATGCGATAGATGAGGTTAGAGACCGAGATCATGTTGTTGGGTTGGTAATAATAGTTCTTCTTTTTCTTAAGAAGATGCAAGAAGACGGTGATCCCAGCATTAAAGAGTAAGTAGGTCCCGATCATAACCAAGACAACGGCTAGAAAGAAGATCAAAATCGCAGACATGGGGTCTTTGACTGACAAAGCTAGGTAGTAGCCAAAACCGAGAGAGGCTAAGCCCAGGATGGTTTGAGGCCACAAGAAGCGGGCTTTCTTTTCACCACTGGCTTTCTCACGCGTCAACTGCAGAGCATTCAAACGGAGAATGCGCCAAGCATTGAGAAGGACCAAAAGGGCAAAGATGAGGCCAAAAGTGACAAAGACCAAGATGACAATCCCAGGTTGGAAGGTGGATACTAGCTGAACCTTCATCTTCATGAGTTTCAAGAGAAAGGCAAAGATCAGCTTGTCAAAGAGAGCTCCCGATCAAGACACCGGCTGAGATAGTCACAAAGCCAAAGATCAAGAGTTCCTTGAAGATCATGCTGATGAGATGGCGTTTCTCAAGGCCCAGCATACTGTAGATTCCCAACTCCTTGGAGCGGTTTTTCATGACGAAAGCTATTGGCATAGAGCACGATGATAGCCCCCGCAGCATTTGACCACGAACAGTCCCAATCCAAGGGTGAAGAGTATGGGAGATCCCCCTCGAAGCTTAGAAATGTTGGGATTAAAGGTCAAGGAATCAAAGAGATAGGCGATGGTCACTGCGAGAATGACCGCAATCGCAAAGGGATAATAGAGCTTGCGGTTCTTGATCAAATTGGAGCAAGCTAATTTAGTGGTTAATCGAAACATCTACCCCACCTCGCTTGCCATGACTGTCAGAGTATCTGAGATTTCTTGGAACATCTGACGTTCTGTTTTTTCCCCTCGGAAGATCTGGTTGTAGAGAATTCCATCCTTGATAAAGAGCACGCGCTTGGCCCGAGCTGCCGCTGCGGTTGAGTGGGTCACCATGAGGATGGTTTGCCCCATGCTATTGATATCTTCAAAGACATCTAGTAACGCAGCCGAAGACTTGGAATCCAGCGCTCCTGTTGGCTCATCAGCAAGAAGGATTTCTGGAGATGTGATGATGGCCCGTGCTACGGCCACCCGTTGCTTTTGCCCACCAGAGATTTCGTAGGGGTATTTTTCTAAGAGTTGGTGAATGCCCAACTCCCGACTGACGCTCTCGACCTTGTTCATCATTTCCTTGACCGGCCTGCGAGAGAGGACGAGAGGGAGAAGGATATTGTCCTTGACAGACAAGGTATCCAGCAGATTAAAGTCTTGAAAGACAAATCCTAGTTTTTCCCGACGGAAGCTCGAGGCATCCTTGTTCTTGATAGTTGAAGTATCTGTACTGTTGAGGTAGACCCGTCCTTCGGTCGGCTGATCCAGCATAGCTAGGATATTGAGAAGGGTCGATTTTCCCGGACCCTGATTCCCCCATGATGGCGACGTATTCCCCTTTTTCCACGGTGAAAAGTGAATGTCCTTTAGGGCTTCAACCTGCGTCCCTTGAAAGCGGGTTTTGTAGATTTTTTTGATGTGTTGAACGTCTAGCAATGACATACTTTTTCTCCTTTTACTAGTAGATCAAGAAAAAAATTCTTGGGTTTGTTGCAGGACTTGGAGACCAAATTCCGTCTTTTTCCAGATCGGTTTTGCTCATTTGGTTTCTTAATCTTTTTGTGTTCTTTCATCCATTTCAAGAGTTTCATTTTCTTGACCTCCTTCATTTGATGAGACTATTGTATAAAAAATAAAAGGTGGTCACCATAACCTAACCTTTCATTTTTAAAATTAAATCTTACATTTTTGTCATTTTTAAATAAAAAGAGAAGCTTTAGGGAGAGAATCATTAGGTACCGACGTATTCCCCTAATCCATGACCAACTTCTTCTCTTCAAAGTGAATGGCAACAGTCGTCCCTTGCCCAACCTGAGACGTCATCTGAAGTTGGTGCCCTAGCTGATCGGCAATCTTTTTAGACAGATAGAGGCCTAGTCCAGAAGATTGCTGGGTCAAATGCCCATTGTAGCCGGAGAATCCCCGCTCAAAGACACGGAGTATATCGCTATCCTTAATTCCAATCCCACTATCTTTCATAAAAAGGGTCAGGTCTTTGAAATAAATCTCAATCCCGCCAGTGCTGGTATACTTAAGGCTATTGGACAAGAGTTGCTCGATGATGACCAAGAGCCACTTGCGATCGGTAATGACGGCGACATCTAAGTCATGCAGATCCACCGTCAAGCCCTTTTGAATAAAGAAGATGGCATACTTTCGCACGACTTCTTTGACCAGCTCTTCGAGTGGAACACGCTTAAGCACCAAATCATCGTGAAAGCTTTCGAGTCTCAGATACTGGAGGACCACATTGGCATAGGAATCAATCTTAAAGAGCTCCTGCTCCATTTGTTGTCTCAGGTCGCTGTCTTCTATATTTTTAACCAAGAGTTGGCTGGCCGCAATGGGCGTCTTAATCTGGTGGACCCAGAGGGTATAGTAATCCATCAGGTCATTGTAGGTCTCTAGACTCACCGTTGTCTGCTCACGTTGGGCTTGCTGACTGGTTGCTAGTTTCTGACTCAAGACCAGTTCTAGAGGGGTCTCAGGTAGTCCCTCCCCATAGAGCACTTCCTTCCGACAGGCCTGATACCCAGCCACAGCATCCCAAATGACCAGAAGAAGACTCAAAAAAGCCAAAATTCCTGTCAGGTAAAGGAGAAAATTGCGGTAGCCTTCGAATATATAGGCAAACAAGACCAGGGATGAAAGGAGTAAACCAATCAAATAGAGATAGCGACGGTGAGAAATCAGATAGTGTTTGACAAATAAGAATCGATTATCCATTGCTCAACCCGTATCCTATCCCTTTTTTCGTTTCGATAAAATGCTCCAGTCCTGCTTCTTCGAGTTTCTTCCGAAGTCTAGCTACATTGACCGAGAGGGTGTTATCATCAATAAAGAAATCACTGTTCCACAATTCCTTCATTAAATCATCCCGAGCCACTACACTTCCAGCTTTTTCAAAAAGGATGCGAAGAATTTGAAATTCATTTTTGGTCAAATTAACGACCTCTCCCTCATAGACCAGATCCATGGATTTGAGATTGAGGATGGCGCCCCGGTGTTCTAACAAATCTTGATCAGTTCCAAACTCATATGAGCGGCGAAGGAGACCCTGGATTTTTGCCAAGAGAACATTGGGATCAAATGGCTTGGTCACATAGTCATCTCCTCCCATATTGATAGCCATGACGATGTCCATGGCCTGATCTCGTGAGGATAAAAACATGATAGGGACCTTAGATACCTTACGAATCTCCTGGCACCAATGGTAGCCATTATAAAGAGGAAGGCCAATATCCATCAGAATCAGATGAGGATTGGTCTGGACGAAGGTCCCCAATACATCCATAAAGTCATCAACTGCAATAACTTCAAAGCCCCACTGCTCCATGATTTTCTTCACTTGTTGGCGAATGGTTTCATCATCTTCGACAAGAAGAATTTTGTGCATGCTCTTTCCTTCTCTTTCTTACTAGAGTATTACCCTTTCATTATATCAAATTATCCAAGGAGCATACATATTTTTCGCCATCTCAACTTACAGGTAACTCCTTTCGTCAATTTCCTATTTTTACTGAGGGGCTTTTCAGGTATTTTATGCTATACTGAACATACAGATACAAAGGAGAATCTCATGTCCACGATTTTTGATTATCTAGACTATGTCGCCTATGATTCCATCTACGATCGCCCTTTTAAGGAACTCGATGTCCTGGCACTGACAGAGCTGACCTATCTTCCTTTTGATCGGATCGTGCCCCAAGGGGATACGACCAATATTGAAGTCCGCTTATCTGATGCAGCAGAGCTAGTCGATCGAACCACAGATTTCATCGTGACAGACCAACACCTGAAAATAGTCGATGTCCTAGCTACATCCAAACGCTTTAAGAATGTCAAACTTCTTAACTATGTCGACGAATATGACCCCGATGTTCAGAAGCAGTTTGCGGCTATGACCTATCGTCTTACTATGGATGTTTATTTAGTTGTCTTCAGGGGGACGGATGATACCTTGATCGGCTGGAAGGAAGACTTCCACATGACCTATATGGACCATGTCCCATCTCAGAGGCGTGCAGCCAGCTACCTACAACATGTCATGAAGGAATTTCCTAAAGGACGCTTTATAGTAGCCGGCCACTCCAAAGGAGGCAATCTCGCAGCCTACGCCTGCTCTTACCTTCCAGCTCATCTGATTGAAAGGGTCGACGCCATCTACTGTTACGACGCGCCTGGCCTCAACAAGGCCATTATCGAAACGGAGGGCTATCAACGAATCGCGCACCTCGTTCACCGCTTTGTCCCGCAAGGGTCCATCGTTGGGATGATGTTGGAAGTTCCTGAGTCTTCTACGATTGTCAAAAGCCGTGCCTTTGGTGGCTTTGCCCAGCATGACGCCTTTACTTGGATGGTTGAAAAGGATGGATTTGTGACCCTGGATCAAACCAGTCCCGATAGCCAGCAGACCGACGAGACCCTGAAGCAGTGGGTTCGCGAAACATCGGCGGATGAGCGCAAGAAGTTCTTTGATACTTTTTTTGGCATTTTTCTGGACGCCGGCATCACTTCGATTAATGATTTGAGGAACTTGAAAAATTTCTCCAAGATCAAAGAAATCTTTCAAAAATGCTCAGGACCCTAGATCCAACAGAAAGAGAAATGCTGGAACGTCTAGCTAAGCAACTCATCGACACCCGTGTCCAAGCTTGGAAAAAATGGCAAACAGTTCCCCGGATCCTGGTTCAAATGGCTGCATTTTTCAAGCGAAAGAACGCAGTCGAGTCCTCCTCAGCTCTGCTTCTTGAGCACAAAGATTGATAATTTTAACTCTATTTTATAAACTGTAACAATATCGTTTACATCCAATGGTGTAAACGAATTTTTTTTATAGAAAGAGATTTCATTAAAGCAAAACAAAACCCAGGAGATCACATTTCCTGGGTTTTCGCTTCTTATTGACGATAGAAGTATTGATCTGCTGGATAGTTCCCAGCTGATTGGGTAACAACCAAACGAGGTTTGCTCTTATCTGACTGGTCTCCATCAGGATTTTCAAAACCAATCTTAAAGAGGCCAACTGCCACTCCTGTTTCTCCCACACGTAGATCTACATAAGGGACTTTACTTGTCTTATCCGAGTTCGGCACTGCTTTTAATCTTCCTTGACCTTTCACAGTTCCATCTTCTTGAATGACCATCTCCTGGCCTTTAGCATTGCGCCATGTCCCTGCCAGACTTGAGAAGTCTCCACTATTGATGGCCGCAATATCAAGGTCTACTTCCTTCTTAGGCTCTGGGTAAGCTTCCCACCATTTGTCCTGGTAGGCTTGGAAGGAGGCTTGATGGTAGAAGATGCGTCTCAAAGGTGAAACGACGCCATCAGGACCTTGAACATTTTCAGGAATCAAGGTGACAATCAATTCTTGACCAGTACTTGCTCCAGTTGTTCCCAGCTTGGACAAAGTAAACCTGATAGGTTGATCCAGCTTTCTTAGGTTTCTTATCTTTATTGAGGACAAATTGGACATTGCTAGCTCCACTCCAGAAGCTCCATCCCTTATCCTGATCAGAGTAGATAGAAGGAAAGACAGTAGTCCGGTGATTGTAGTAATCTTCTGGACTATAGCCATACAGCTTAAAGCCGGAATCCGGAATCTGCAATTTCCTTTTCATAGGTATCATTGGAATAAGCACCTTCAAACGGTGAGAGATTGCCATCCAGGACGACATCATCTGGATCTCGTCGATTTGAAAAAAATCCTCTCGATTGGCAAAAGACCATCTCGTGGTCGGGATTTTTTTGTCAGACATGGTGACCGTGATCAAAGGCTTCTTATCTGTCTTGTATTTAAAGACACGAACAGTGACTGTAAAAGTCTGTATTGCCATCGGACTTTTTTTCATCTTGCCTGTCGAAACTTTATTAGACCCTTCGACCTTCCAATCCGTAGCTAAATTCAGCGGATACCTTGCCATCAGCCGTTTGGTAATCGATCTTCCAAGCCTTGCCCTTTTTTTCTCGATTTTGGCTTCATCCCGTTCATTTAGAGACATAGTCACCACTCAAGTCAATAGCTTTTTTTCCTTTGGCTTGGTGACCTTCTTACTGGTCTGCTGAAATTCCTTTTTGATGGTCTGGTTGGATGTTGGAACTAGAGTAGAGATAGACTCCACCGATCAGAACAACTGCTCCGACCAGCCCCAGAATCGGTCCCCAGGTATTTTTTTCTTCCACTTAAGATTCATTTTACTACCTCCATGGAATAAGATCTTTACACTAGTATACCCTAAATCGAAAGTATAGTAAAATTCCCTCTATGTAGTGGTTTTTCCAGGTTTGAACTGACTAGTTTTAGTAGAGAATACCTGTTTTTTTCAAAAAAACAATATTTTGTTTATCATTATTTTTTTATCGTTTTTCGATACTTTTTATTGACTAATTTTTTATAAGGAGTATACTATAAGTGAAAAATAAATAAACTTCAAGGAGGCTTGCGATGAAAAACTCAAAAACCTTAAAAAATGTCATTGAAGTCTTGACGGCTTTCATTTACTTCTGTGGCTTTATGACTGTGGCTGCACTGGTCGTCCACCTGCTTTCCCGGATGGGACTGTTTAAAGATCTCATTCAAATCAGGTCGCTTGTCCTTTGATGCGAATGGCATCCAGCTCTTTCCCCAAACATCCGCAACCTCTCTGGCAGTTGCTCTTCCCACTAGCCTCAAGCGCTATCTATATTTACCTTCTCCTCACCATTCGCAGCTTCCTCCAAAATCTCTACCAAGAAAAGATCTTTTCTCACTCCAACATTGATCTTTGCAACCGAGCTTGGAAGATTCTCTTGGTCTTGTCCTTTATGTCTGGCACACTTGAAACCAGTGGAAATGCTTATCTCCTTCCCTTCACTTTCCAATTTACCTTTAACACAGGGCTTCTCCTTGCCGTTCCAATCGTCTGGGTCTCTGGCAAGATTTTATAGAGAGGGATTGAGATTGCTGAAGAAAATGAGCTAACCATTTAAGGAGGGTGCCATGATTATCGTCAATCTAGATGTCATGCTGGCCAAGCGGAAAATGAAATCCAATGAGCTAGCCGATAAAATCGGCATCACGACAGCTAACCTCTCCATTCTCAAGACCGGCAAGGCCAAAGCCATCCGCTTCACCACCCTTGAAGCCATCTGCAAAGAACTCGACTGCCAGCCAGGAGATATCCTAGAATACCGGCCAGATGAATAGAACATGTATTTAAAAATATAATTGGAGATCTTCCTTAGGTGAGGGCGGACGGTAGCGAATCCCTTTGCGATTCCATACCTAAGATTTGAGCCCACTGTCTCAAATCTTCCGAGAGTCTGAAACGAAAATGTTTCAGACTCTTTTCTCACTTCGGAAGTCTCCATTAATATTCATTACTAATAGGACTCATCTACCATCCTTGTAAAACTCAATGATGGGAACTATATCGTCACAACAAAAGCCCTCCCTTCCAGGAGAGCTTTTTCTTTGTCTATCATTTAGCCAATGATGCTTCCATTTGGAACAGATGGATCAACAGTTAAGACTGTTAATTGATCCCCGTGTTCTGCGGAAAGAATCATACCTTGGCTGACATATTTCTTCATCATCTTACGTGGTTTGAGGTTGGCCACGATTTGGAGTTTCTTGCCGACCAATTCTTGTTCATTTGGATAGAATTTCGCGATACCAGAGAGGATTTGACGGTCTTCGCCATCTCCTGCATCTAGGCGGAAGCGAAGCAATTTGTCTGATCCTTCGACTCGTTCCACTTCTTTGACTTCTGCTACACGGATTTCAACCTTGTCAAAGTCTTCAAATTTGATCTCATCTTTTTCAGACTTGAGTTCCACTTCTTCTGGAATCCATTCTTTTTCTTGTGGTTTTCCAGCAGTCATTTGAGATTGGATGTAGGCAATTTCTTCTTCCATGTCGAGACGTGGGAAGATTGGAGTTCCTTTGGCAACCACTGTGACATTTTTCAGGAAAGCCTGCTAGGGTCAAGTTTTTCAAGATCGAAGTCCAAGCCCAGCCAAGTTGTTCCATGATGGCATTTGAGGTGTTCATCATGAAATGGTTGGATCAAGTGAGCCACGACACGAAGGCTAGCCGCCAAAGTGAGCCATGACTGCGCCAATTGTTCCTTGTCCCCATCTACTTTAGCGAGGACCCAAGGCGCTGTCTCATCGATGTACTTGTTGGTCCGAGAGATGATGTTCCATACGGCTTCCAAAGCGCGTGGGTAATCAACCGCGTTCATTTGCTTGTGGTATTCAGCGATGTTTTCTTCAACCACCTTAGCCAAATCTGCATCAAATGCAGTGACATTTTCGACATAAGCTGGAACTTGACCACCAAAGTATTTATTGATCATGGCTACCGTCCGGTTGAGGAGGTTTCCAAGGTCATTGGCCAATTCATAGTTGATGCGAGCCACGTAGTCTTCTGGGGTGAAGGTCCCATCAGAACCAACTGGAAGGCTACGCATGAGGTAGTAACGAAGTGGATCCAAGCCGAAGCGTTCCACCAACATTTCTGGGTAGATGACATTTCCTTTAGACTTAGACATCTTGCCGTCTTTCATGACAAACCAACCATGGGCAATCAAACGTTCTGGCAATTTGATATCCAACATCATGAGAAGGATTGGCCAGTAGATGGAGTGGAAACGAAGGATGTCTTTTCCAACCATGTGGAAGACGGTTCCGTTCCAGAACTTATCAAAGTTTTCATGATCTTCTTGACCATAACCAAGAGCTGTCACGTAGTTGAGAAGGGCATCAATCCATACATAGACCACGTGTTTTTGGATTAGATGGAACTGGAACTCCCCAAGTAAAGGTTGTCCGAGATACCGCCAAATCTTCCAAACCTGGCTCGATGAAGTTTTTCAACATTTCATTGAGACGGCCATCTGGCGTGATGAAATCAGGTTGGGATTTGAAAAATTCAACCAAACGGTCTTGGTATTTGCTGAGGCGAAGGAAGTAAGATTCTTCAGAAACCCATTCTACTTCGTGGCCTGATGGGGCTACCCCACCGATGACCTTGCCATTCTCATCACGGTAAACCTCAGCCAATTGGCTTTCTGTAAAGAACTCTTCATCAGAGACTGAATACCAGCCAGAGTACTCACCCAGGTAGATGTCGTCTTGCGCCAGCAAACGTTCAAAGACCTGAGCCACCACTTTTTCATGGTAGTCGTCTGTCGTACGGATGAATTTATCATATGAGATATCGAGTAATTGCCAGAGTTCTTTCACTCCAACTGCCATCCCATCTACATAAGCTTGTGGCGTAATCCCAGCTTCTTCTGCTTTTTGCTGGATCTTTTGACCATGCTCATCGAGACCAGTCAGGTAGAAGACATCGTAGTTCATCATGCGTTTGTAACGCGCCAAGACGTCACAGGCAATAGTTGTATAAGCTGAACCAATATGCAATTTACCAGATGGGTAATAGATAGGGGTTGTGATGTAGAATGATTTTGTCATTTTCTTTTCCTTTCAAGGCTAATGAAACCTTATGTAATAACACTTCATTATATCATTTTTAGGAGTCCCTGAAAACCCAAAACCAGCTAGGATCTAAGGAAGGCAAGCAAAAAAGCTGACCGAAGTCAGCTTTTTGTATGGATAACAAATCCCGTTAGAATTGCCTCGCTTTTGCGTTTTCAGGCTCGGGATAAAAATATCCACTGGATAAGCCTCGCTTTGGCATTTCTAGGCTCGGGATAAAAATATCCACTGGATAAGCCTCGCTTTTGCGTTTTCAGGCTCGGGATAAAAATATCCACTGGATATTTTTATTTTCCAAGATAGTATTCTTTTACAACGTTCAATTTTTCGTCAAATTCGAATACCAATGGTGGGAAGTTAGGGATTTCCACATCCATGATTTCGTCGTCTGACAATTGTTTGATGTGTTTTAACAAGGGCACGGATTGAGTTACCGTGTGCTCCTACGAATACGTTTTTACCGTCTTTAAGAGCTGGAGCGATTTTATCTTCCCAGAATGGAAGGGCACGTTCCAAAGTCACTTTCAAGTTTTCAGCATCTGGAATCACTGAATCGTCAAGTGAAGCGTAACGACGGTCAGTGTGTGCTGAGTGTTCATCATCACGGTCCATAAATCAAATTTCATTTTCAGATTCTAGATTAATTTACTGTCTAACCCCAGAAAGCATCTTCTACTGCTTGATCTGATGAAAAAGAGCTAAAACTTCCTTGATCTTTCCATCATCCATGCGAAAAAGATCAATACCATTCATGTTGAGTTCCTCGCCGTCTGGGCGAGTTCCGACAAAGGTCACATTGGGTCGCTACAAGGTCAATATTTTTCAGACACCCAGTTAGTCAATACTTTGAAGGTACCGTTTGTTTTTTCTGAAAATTGAGCCAAGTGTGCTCCAAGTGCTTCTTTTCCAACAACTGTACCGGAATTACTATGCTGACCTGGCTGGTGCCAGATGATATCATCTGCCATAGTCTCAAAAAAACAGCTGGAAAAATCACCTGTTATAAGACCATTGTTATATGCATTGAAAAATTTCTAAATTTACTGACATGAGTTACTCCTCGTTTCTTTTTATTTATGATATAATTTTATCACTTACTAACAAAAAGACAAGTAGGCACTTTATTGTTATCTAGTATCAAATACGATACTATTATTGTCAAATAAGAGAATAATTTTAAAAAATTTGGAGGAATTATGGTAACCAAAGTCAGTGAATACGGAATTTGTCCTTTTGCCACGACGCAGCGTGTACTAACAGGCAAATGGGCTCTAGTCATCATCTATCAACTCAGTACGGGGACTAAGCGTTTTAATGAACTACAACGTCTAATACCTGGCATTACCCAAACCATTCTAACACGATACCTCAGACAGCTCGAGAATGATAAAATCGTGGAGCGTAAAGTCTATGCTGAAGTTCCCCCACGGGTCGAATACAGTCTAACTGAAATGGGTAGAAAATTTCAAGGTGTCCTAGATGCCATTGAAAGTTGGGGACTGGAGTATATCGAAATTCTAAACTAATTATCTCCTCGGTTCATCTCACCTTACAAAGTGAGACGAACCGAGAGTCACTTCTCAAAAAAAGGCGGAATAAATCCCGCCTTTTATCTTTTATAATTATTTTCCAAGATAGTATTCAGAAACTACGTTCAATTTTTTTCGTCAAATTCAAATACCAATGGTGGGAAGTTAGGATTTCCACATCCATGATTTCATCATCTGACAATTGTTTGATGTGTTTTACAAGGGCACGGATTGAGTTACCGTGTGCTCCTACGAATACGTTTTTACCATCTTTAAGAGCTGGAGCGATTTTATCTTCCCAGAATGGAAGGGCACGTTCCAAAGTCACTTTCAAGTTTTCAGCATCTGGAATCACTGAGTCATCAAGTGAAGCGTAACGACGGTCAGTGTGTGCTGAGTGCTCATCATCACGGTCCATTGCAGGAGGCAATACATCGTATGAACGACGCCAGATGTGAACTTGCTCATCACCAAATTGTTCAGCAGCTTCAGCTTTGTTTTTACCAGTCAAACCACCGTAGTGACGTTCATTCAAGCGCCATGATTTTTCAACTGGAACCCACAATTGGTCAGCAGCTTCAAGAGCCAAGTTAGTAGTTTTGATCGCACGTTTCAATACTGAAGTGTAAGCTTGGTCAAATTCGATACCAGCTTCTTTGATCAATTTACCAGCGTCGATCGCTTGTTGTGTACCTTTTTCAGACAAATCAACATCAGCCCAACCAGTGAAAAGGTTAGCTTTTGTTCCATTCAGACTCACCGTGGCGAGCAAAAACCAATTTTACCATTTGATGGATCTCCTTTTTATTTTCCGAGGTTTCCCCTCGTTTATCTATTCTATTCTACTAGATTTTGAGGGAAAAATCTAGTCTTAACAGAGCTAGATCGAAGATTTCGTGAAAATTTTATCAATTCTTTTTCATGGACATTTACAAGTCGCTCTCACTAAGTTCTAAAGCCTGCCTCTTCCACCCTCTTTCTACAAGCAAGACTAAACAAAAAACCTCTAAAAAGAGGTTTGCTTACAATTGCTTCTTCTGGCATTCCGGACAAAGGCCATAAACTGTAGTTTGGCACTTGGTAATGACGTAGCCACTTTTTTCTCTCGCTTCCGCTCACGTCTGGAACTTCGATGTCAATATCATCAATCTTCCCACAAGACTCGCAAATCAGATTCAAATGATCGTGTCCCATAAAGTCAAAGTAGGTCGTGGTATCATTGCGTACTTTTATTTCAGAGACAAAGCCTTCTTCAATGAGGACCTTAAGATTGTTATAAACAGTTGCTAGACTCATATTGGGAAAGGCAGGTTTCAAATCTTGGTAGATGGCATCGGCACTCGGATGTTCCTGACTTTTGACAAGATAAGAAAGGACCGCACGACGCGTCTCTGTAATTCGTACAGATTTTTCGCGCAAGTGTTGCAATACATCTTCCACTTTTTCTTGTTGAACGGAATCGAGCCTTAAACAAGCTAGCATGGTCTTTCCCCTTTCTGTCTCTTCTTTAAAAACTATTATATCACGAATACCAAAATTTTGCCTAATTAGAATGTTTGTAATAAGAAAAGAGGCTGGGACAAAAGTCCCTAGCCTCTCAATTGTCTTTGGATTGTCGAGCAAGACGCAGTGGTTGAGTGGGCTCTACTACGCTGATTTCATCAGCTTTTTAAAGCCCTACTCAACTGTGCGGAGGTGGGACGACGAAATCGAATTCTAACGAATTACCGATTTCTGTCCCACTCTCTTTTGTTTTCTATTCTTAACTTCCCCAATTAAGGATCCATCTCATAGTTCCTAGTAAGACTTTGACAAAGAGGAACATAAAGAAGAGTTCCGCAATAAACCAGAGACCTTTCAATAGATAAATAATCGGCTTTAATCATGAGCAGAACAAAGATTCCAACAATCCATCTCATGGTCCACCCTCCATTTCTCACTTTTTTTCTATTATACTCCTATTTATAGGCCCTGTCTAGAAAGGACTCCCAAAACAAAAAAAATCCCTTCTAGCAACCTAGAAGGAACCTTTTATAATCACAATTATTTAACTGCGTCTTTAAGAGCTTTTACCAGCTTTGAATGCTGGAACTTTAGAAGCAGCTGATTTTGATTTCTTTACCAGTTTGTGGGTTGCGACCTTTACGAGCTGCACGTTCACGAACTTCGAAGTTACCGAAACCGATCAATTGAACTTTTTCTCCTTTTGAAAGATATTCTGAAACAGTTGCAAATACAGCGTCAACTGTCACTGCTGAGTCTTTTTTTAGTCAATTCTGTAGCTTCTGCCACTTTTTGCGATCAAATCTTGTTTGTTAGCCATTTAACAAATCCTCCAAATTTTTTTAGGTTTTACCCTTAACATCTCTATCATATCTAAAAAAATGCTTTTAGGTCAAGTACTAAACCTATTTTTTTATAAACTTTTATGTAGGAATAAATTCCTTTAATGACGGGCTTTTATGCAAATCGGACAAGAACTGCCCAAGCATCTTCACCAGTGTGGGTTTGAATGATCGAACCTGTTTCTAAAACAGAGATTGGAATTGCAACAAAAGGCTGTAATTGCGCCTTCATTTCGTTAGCAAAGTCAGGTCCACCAGCATAGGAAATTCCTATCTCAGCGATTTCTTTACCGGATAATTCTTGCATCAATTCGTCCAACCATTTTTTAAAGGTTTTCTGTCCGCGTCCTTTGACAATCGGTTGCAGTTCATCGTTCTTCATTTCCATGACAACCCGAATATTCAAAAGGGAACTCAATAAACCAGTTACGCGTCCAATCCGGCCTCCTTTAACCAGGTTTTCCAGTGTAGAAACTCCAATGTAGAGTCTAGATTTTTGCTTGACCTCTTCAATGCGAGCTACAATTTCCTCTACGCTAGCACCTTCTTGAGCCAGTTTTGCTGCTTCTACCACTTGGAACTTCATGGCCTGGTCCGTAAAGCTACTGTCGATCACCGTTACATCTGCATTGGCTAAGGTAGCTCCTTGACGTGCAGCTTCCACTGTACCAGATAAGGCATGGGACATATGGATTGCAATAATTTGCGCTCCTTCTTGAGCCAATCCTTCAAACGTTTCCGCAAACACACCTACTGGAGGTTGACTAGTCTTTGGAAGGTTTTTACTGGATTTCATCAACTGAAGGAATTCTCCTTCGGTTAATTCTGCATCTGAGTAGAGGACACCATCCACCATAACAGAGAGGGGAACGATGGTAATTCCGTATTTTTCAACAACTTCAGGCTCAATCGTTACGGATGAGTCTGTAACAATTTTTACTTGTGACATAACATTCCTACAATCTTTTCTTAGATATATCCATTCTATTATATCAAATTTTCTAGGCTTTTGTGGGACAAAGTCCTATTTACTTAATCATCGATAGCTGCAAAGCCATCATTGAGCAAGCAACATCGGCCCTCATTCCACTTTCATCAAAGAGAATGCCATGGAGGACGCCACCATAAACAGCTCCACCATCCATACCAATCTTCCCATCTTCGGTCACCCAGAGTTTTTTGGTTCCAATCTTTTGATCCAAGAGATAGTGGACGGGAGTATGACCAAAAACAATGGTCTTCCCTGTCTGATTGGTCGCTTCATGGAAGGGTTGGCGAATCCAGACTTTCTGATAATCCGTCGTTTCATGCCAATCCGTTAGGGTTAAGTCAAGGCCAGCATGCACAAAAATATAGTGTTCTGTTTCATAGACAAAAGGAAGCGAACGGATGAAAGCAACTAGGTCCCCACAAGTCTCTTGAACGCGCCGAGCATCCTCCACTCCATCTACTGGTGCTGTGAGGGGGCGACCAAGCAAAGAGTTAATCGTGGTGTCCCCACCATTTCGTCGGTAATGGTCGTAGCGTTCGGTCGGGTTATCAATCCAGGCTAAAAACATGTATTCGTGGTTCCCAGAAAGACAGATTGCCCCTTGCTGTTCGACAAAATCTTTGACCAGTTCGATCACTCTACGACTATCTTCTCCACGGTCTATCAGATCTCCGAGAAAAACCAACTGGGACTGACCATCCCAATGAGTCATCAGTTCCTCCAGCATACCTGCTTTTCCATGAATGTCTCCCACTACGAAATAGCTTCCCATATCAGTTCCTTTCTTTTTAGGACGGCCGTTTTAGCAATTGTTCTGCCTGCATGCAGGCTGCTTCTGTCACATCTTCACCAGCTAGCATCTTGGCTACTTCTTCGACCCGCTCTTCATGACTGAGCAAACGAACGGTCGAAACCGTTGAAAATTCATCACTTACTTTTTCGATAAAGAACTGGTAATCGGCTACTGCAATCACCTGAGGCAAATGAGAGATGGCTAGCACCTGTCCATAACGCCCAATCTTATAAATCTTCGAAGCAATGGCTTGAGCGACCCGACCAGATACCCCTGTATCCACCTCGTCAAAGACGATACTGGTCTTGCCTTCTTTGCGGGAAAAGGCTGACTTGATGGCCAACATGAGACGGGACAATTCCCCACCTGATGCTACTTTTACCAAAGGCTTAAAGTCCTCCCCAGGGTTGGTCGAAATATAAAACTCAACCGTTTCGTTCCCTTCACGGTTAAATTTAGATGGAGTAAAACGCACTTGGAAACGGGCTTTTTCCATGTAGAGATCCGCTAGTTCCTGCTGGATCTCTGCTTCTAGCTGCTGGGCCAAGTCATGACGCCCTTGACTCAGTTCTTTAGCCAAGCCAACCAGCTGACCTTCCATGGACTTGAGTTCTTTCTCTAAGTCTTCAGAGGAGGTTCCCCCCCTCCTGTTAATAGGCTATATTCCTTGCTGATTTGCTCCAGATAATCAAGAACATCCTTTACTTGACCGCCGTACTTACGCGTGATCGAGTGGATTAGATCTAATCGAGCTTCTACCTGCATCAAGCGGTTGCCGTCAAAGTCCAAGCCATCTACCAGATCCTCCAAGCGTTTGGTCAGATCTTCCAGAGTATAGTAGGTCTCAGCCAGTTGGTCAGACAAGGTCTTGTATTCTGGATCATACTCTTCGATACCTTGCAGATCATTCATGGCCGATCGAACATTGCTAAGACTGGAGAAGTCTTCTGCATCCAGCATAGCATAGGCATTGCTTAGGGTATCGGCTATCATCTTATGATTGAGCAGGCGTTGCCGTTCTTGCTCTAACTGGACATCTTCATCCAGGGACAAGGCAGCTGCCTCGATTTCCGAAATTTGGTATTCCAGCATTTCGATACGAGCTTGGTTTTCCTGGTTATTTTTTTGGATTTGCAAGACTTGCTTGCGCAAGGACTTATAATTTTCAAAAGTCTCTCTATAGGCCTTCTTCGTCGCAAAAAAAGCATCTTCCCCAAAGCTATCCAGCATAGCGATATGTAATGGAGCACGCATCAGTTCTTCCTGATCATGCTGGCCATGAATATCTACCAAATGCTGGCCAACCGCTTTGAGAACGGAGAGGTTAACCATCTGCCCATTGATGCGACTGACACTCCGACCATTCTGGAAAATTTCTCTGCGAATAATCAACTCATCTGCCCATTCTAAGCCCTGCTCCTCAAAGAGCTGCTGAAGGGCACGGTTTTCATCAATCGCAAAGAGGCCTTCAATCTCAGCCTTAAGAGCACCGTGGCGGATAACATCAGTCGTCGCCCGGCTCCCCAGCATCATATTCATAGCATCGATAATGATGGATTTTCCTGCTCCAGTTTCACCGGTTAAAACCGTCATCCCCGTCTCAAAATTCAGAGCGATTTCTTCAATGATGGCAAAGTTTTTAATTGAAATTTCTAATAGCATCTCTCTCCTACCATTCCATCAATCGTTGTTCGATAAACTGTGCCTTTTCTTCCGAGCGAGCCACAATGAAAATACTATTATCGTCTGAAATCATACTAAAGATGATGGCATCAAAATCTTCCTGCAGATGCCGCTTGACTAAATAGGCTGTCCCTGGGACAAGCTTGAGGGTCAAAAAACTCCCCATGCGTTCAAACGATTGAAGATTATTTTCTGCTAATTTTCCACTATGTTGGACGCGTGGCAATTCATAGACATAGGCTGAACCTTTTAATGGTGTTTTAATAATCCCCAGCTCTTTAATATCACGGGAAACAGTCGCTTGTGTCGCAGAAATCCCTGCTTCTTTCAAATGCTCAACAATTGCATCCTGAGTACCGACCTTATTTTCACGAATAAAGCGGCGTATTTTTTCTAATCGGTTTTGTTTACTATTCATGTTTAAAATCAGTATGGGCTTTTTCGACGACAGTCTGCAAACTCCTGCTGATCGAGACAATTTTGCCCGGTATTTTTTTCTAAATAAAGTAAAAATTCAATGTTGCCATGGCCCCCTTGAATCGGTGAATAATCCACTCTAAGACAGAGAAGCCATGTTCTAACGCAAAGCCTTGAACCTGTTCCAAGACGGACAGATGGACCTTGGCATCCTTGATAATCCCATTTTTCCCAATCTGCTCCCGACCAGCTTCAAACTGGGGCTTGACGAGAGCGACCACCTGGCCTCCTTCTTGTAAAATCCCATGGAGGGCAGGCAAGATAAGATTGAGGGAAATAAAACTAACATCAATGCTAGCAAAACTTGGCCTATGCTCAAAATCCTCAGATGTCGCATAGCGGAAGTTGAACTGCTCCATCGAAATGACACGAGGATCCTGACGGAGTTTCCAAGCCAACTGATTGGTCCCTACATCCACTGCATAAACCAAGGTGGCTCCATTTTGGAGCATGACATCCGTAAAGCCCCCTGTTGAGGCACCAATATCTAGCGTGACCTTGTCCTGCAAGTTAATCTCAAAAAGGTCCAAGGCCTTTTCTAACTTGAGACCACCGCGACTGACATATTTGAGTTTTTCACCCTTGAGTTTTAGTTCAGTCGCTTCATCAATTTTTTCACCTGGTTTATCGAAGCGCTCGCCATTATGGACCGCAATGACCAAACCGGCCATCACACCGCGTTTGGCCTGCTCCCGGGTTTCAAATAGTCCCTGCTTGTAGGCCAGTACGTCAACTCTTTCCTTGACCATGAATTCTAAGTCTTTCTATTATATTCTTGATTCCAGTCCCTTCGAAGGAAACTTGATTAGAGATGCGATCGAGCAAGTCCTCACAGGCATCCAACTCCCGATCTAAATAAGCCTGCGCTCCATCTAGACCAAGTAGTGCAGGATAGGTTGATTTTTTTCAGCCTGCAGGTCCTTCTGAGGGGTTTTTTTCCTAAAGAGGCAAAAATCGGCTGTCACATCCAAAAATATCATCCCGAATCTGGAAGGCCAACCCTAAATAGAGGCCAATTTCCTCTAAGAGAGTCGCAACAGCTGGCTCAAGCTCTAAGAGGATCCCCGCAGCTTGGAAAGGATAGGCTAGCAGTCGTCCCGTCTTATTGGCATGGATGACTTGCAACTGGTCCAAGGTCAGGCTCGCTCCTTCCCCTTCCATATCCAAGACTTGGCCTGCTACCATCCCAGCTGTCCCTGAAGCATCCGATAATAAGGCAATCAGTTGCACCCGGATAGAAGCTGGAAGATCCGCTTCTGCCACACAGCCAAAGGCATCCAAGAAGAGCGAGTCTCCTGCTAAGATGGCTAGGTCTTCACCGTAATTTTTTGTGGTTGGTCAATTGACCACGACGATAATCATCATTATCCATCGCTGGTAGATCATCATGGATCAAGCTTCCTGTATGGATCATTTCAAGAGCGGCTGCCACCTGAAAATGAGCCTCAAGGATTGGAGCATGAAAGGCCTCTAGTAATTCCAATAAGAGCAAAGGCCGAATCCGTTTGCCCCCTGCATGGACTGAATAAAGGATGGATTCTACCAAGCGGGGAGCGATTTGTTTGGTCTCGTAGAAACCTTCAATCGCTTTTTCAACCCCTTGCAGTTTTTCTTCTAAAATCATACCAGTTCCGTTTCTGAGCCATCTGCTTTCATAACCTTGACCAAGGTCTTTTTCAGCCTGATCAAGTGTTTCTTGCAAGTTTTTTGATAGCTTCATTCCTTTTTGAAACTCTGAGATGGCCTCTTCGAGGGGCACTTGCCCACTTTCCAATTTTTGGACAATAGCTTCCAAATCAGCTAAATTTTCTTCAAATTTCTTTTCTTTCGACATGCTTTACCTCTACTTCTACTTGCCCATCCCGCATGACTAGCGTCAAGGCATCCTTTTCTTTGATTGTATCTACACTATCCAGAACATGATCTCCAGCCTGCACCAAGGCGTATCCTCTAGCCACGATACGACTGGTATCCAACATCAAGAGGGCTTCTGATAGGCGCTTGGCATCTGCTGCTTTATCTGGTAGAGCTCCTTGATTTTCAAGGTCATCAATCGCTCCATTTGGAGAATCTGGTCTCGATAGCGCTCAAGTTGATGCTGGGGCGCTTGAGAAGCCAATCGATGGCGGAGTTCTTGTAACTGGTGGCTATTTCTGGTAACTGACTCTGACACAGCCTGTTTCAGTCGCAACTGAATCTGATCTATTTTTTGCAGATAAGAATCATACAGCCGCTCTGGTTGACGGAAGATGACCGATTGGCTTAGTTTTTGCAGTCGCTCCCGATTATATACTAGGCGGTTGCGCATAGCGGTTGCCATCCGCCCTTCCTGCTTCTGCAAATGATTGAGTAGGTCCAACTTGGTCACAGGCGTCGCTAGCTCAGCCGCAGCTGTAGGAGTGGCCGCCCGCCGATCTGCTACAAAGTCTGCCAGAGTGGTGTCTGTCTCATGTCCCACACTGGAAATAATGGGAATTCTAGACTCAAAAATAGCCCGCACAACTGGCTCTTCATTAAAGGCCCATAGGTCCTCGATGGACCCACCACCACGACCGATGATCAAAACATCTAGGTCCGTCCGAGCATTAGCCTTCTGGATATTGGCGACAATTTCTTGAGTTGCCCCTCTCCTTGTACCTTGGTTGGAAAAAAAGGAGAATCTCCACGCCAGGAAAAACGCCGAGTGACAGTCGTAATAATATCGCGAATAACAGCTCCACTCTGACTGGTAATAACCCCAATTTTATTGGAGAACTGGGGAATGGCCTGTTTGAACTTCTCTTGAAAAAGACCTTCTTCCTGGAGTTTCTTTTTCAACTGCTCGAACTGAATGGCTAAAGCGCCCACACCATCTGGCTCCGCCTTTTCGATGACAATGGAATAATTGCCACTTGGCTCATAAAGTTGGATCCGACCGATGACATTGATCTTCATGCCTTCTTCTAGCTCAAAGCCAAAACTCTTATAGATTCCAGCCCAGACAGTCGCCTGAATCACAGCCTTTTCATCCTTTATAGAGAAGTACTGATGATTGGGACGCTTCCGAAAATTCGAAACCTGACCCGTCAAATAGACCCGCTCCAGATAGGGATCCTTATCAAATTTTAACTTGAGGTATTTGGTCAAACTGGATACCGATAAATACTCTGACATGGTTCCCCTTTCACACGGAAAAATTCTAGTATAAATTATACCAAAAATAAGCGGAAAAATCTGATTCTACCTACGGAAAAAAAGCCCCAGATTTCATCATCTGAGACTTCCTTTTTTATTGGATTTTTGAAAGGCAGATATCCCTCATCCATTTGGGAATTTCTTTGCTAATGCTTGTCGGTAAAACTACATAAGCCTCCTTGCTCAAGTCTTCAGCAATGGCCGAATGAAGGTGAGTAGCTACCACCACGCGCTCATACAGCCCAACTTGTGGAAATTGTCCCGCAAACCCCGCGATCATCCCTGCCAAAGTATCGCCCATTCCTCCAGTTGCCTGGTAAGGACCACCAACTGTTAGTTGGTAATAATCTGCTTGCCCTTGTTGCCAAATCCTAGTCTGGGGTCCCTTTTGGACCAGAATACTTGCTGGAGGAAGTTGGGATAGAGCCAGCCTTGTTGCTTCTTCCCCTTGGTCTCCAATCGCTATACCTGACATCGCCTCCCATTCTTTTTGATGAGGAGTAAAGACCAGATGCGCTTGAGGAAGAGGCAAAGCTAAGCGCGTGTAGAGGCTAATAGCTCCGCCATCTAGAATCAACACTTGGTGAGGCTGAACCCTGTCAAAAACTAGCTGTACAAGATGTGTCCCTAGATCATTGTCCTTAAGACCCGGCCCCAACAAAATAACGCCTGCTTTTGCGATTTGCTCAGTCAATAACTCTTGGTCAGTCACAGCAAATGCCATAGCTTCAGGTAGCTGACTATGGAGAGCAGGGATATTCTCCTGGTCTGTCGCAACCGTGACAAGACCCGCTCCACTATGAACAGCTGCTATGGCAGCCATCATAATAGCTCCCCCGTAAGGGTAGGTTCCTCCAATCAAGAGAAGACGACCATAGTCTCCCTTGTAGGAGTCTGACGGACGACTAACAATAACTTGTTTTAGCAATGTTTGGTCAACTCTTAACATAAGCTTTCCTTCTTTCTCTCTTTATTTTTATCACGTTTAGAATAAAAAAAGGCAGGAAAGCAAGTTCCAACCTTCAAAATTTTTCTAATCATTCTACAGCTACAAACACTGTCCCGACTTCATCCAAGCTGGTTTATTTTTTCAAGGCCCGAACTGCTGCCTCATATGTCTGAGACATGAGCATGGTAATAGTCATAGGACCAACGCCACCTGGTACTGGAGTGATGTAGCTCGCTAGAGGAGCTACCTGTTCATAGTCCACATCCCCACAGAGCTTCCCATTTTCGTCACGGTTCATACCGACATCAATAACGACAGCACCCTCTTTAACAAAGTCAGCTGTAACAAATTTTTGCACGACCGATTGCCACCACTAAGATATCGGCTTTTCTAGCAATTTTAGCTAAATGATGAGTCCGCGAATGGGTCAAGGTCACCGTTGCATTCTTTGCTAGAAGAAGCTGGGCCATTGGTTTTCCAACGATGTTGGAACGGCCAATGACGACTGCATTTTTCCCTTCGACATCAATATCGTATTCCCGGAACATTTCCATGATCCCAGCAGGAGTTGAGGGAACCATGACTGGATTCCCTGCCCAAAGATGTCCCATATTGAGAGGATGGAAGCCATCGACATCCTTATTAGGATCAATAGCTAACAAAACTGCCTCATCGTCGATATGGGCTGGTAGAGGCAACTGGACTAAAATACCATGCCAGAGTGGATCCTGATTGTAGCGGTCAATGAGGACTAACAAGTCCTCTTGGGAAATACTTTCTGGCACTCGAACCACTTCACTTCGAAATCCTGCTGCCAAAGCTGAGCGTTCTTTATTGCGGACATAGACCTGGCTAGCTGGGTTTTCTCCCACCAAAATCACTACTAAGCCTGGGACCTGACCAGTCCCAGCCTTTAAGCGAGCGGTTTTTTCTGCTAATTTTCCTTGCAATTTTACTGCTAAGGCCTTCCCATCAATTACATGTGTCATCTCAATCTCTTTTCTATTCAATATCTTCTCTATTATATCAGATTTGTGAACCTGCTCCTAACACTTCTTGATTAGACAAGGTTATAAGAAGAAACTATAACTATTTTCTTCCAACAAAAAAGAGACTAGATGGTCTAGACTCTTGATTGATACTTCTTAGTACAACAATTCGTAGATTTCCATTGCGATTAAGTCAATGCTATCGAATGTATAGGTCTCACGAGCTTCTACATCACGAAGAGTAAATACTGATCCATTTTCTTCATCATAGTTGTAAGCTACTTCAGCAACTACAACTCCTTCACGTTCAAAATTACGTTTTAAGTTTCCACCGTCTTTCGTCATCGCTTCCAAACGGCTGATAATTCGTACCAAATGTGATTCCATTTTGATTCTCCTATTTACTTTCTACTCTCCTATTTTTATCATAAAAAGAAGGAGGAAATTCCAATAAAAATCAACTTTTTCCGCTATTTTTCCTCTTTATTCCATGCCTAAAACCGGACTTCATACTAAATTCTTGCAAACTTTTTAGAATACTGTTATAATGAAACTATAAAAGTTTGACTATTTCTGACCAATAGTTTCTACACTTTTTACCCTAGAGAAAGAGGTAAGAGAATGCTTTGTCAAAACTGTAAAATCAACGATTCAACCATTCATCTTTATACAAATGTGAATGGTCACCAACAACAAGTAGACCTTTGCCAGAACTGCTATCAAATTATGAAAACCGATCCTAACAATAGTCTCCTGGCAGGATTAAACCAACAAAATCGCGGAGGGCGGGATCCTTTTGAAGATTTCTTCAATCAACTGGGCAACTTCCAAGCCCCCCAAGAACCTCAAACGCCACCAACTCAATCTGGAGGGGGCTATGGTGGCGGAAATGGCTATGGCTCAAATGGGAGTGGTCGTTCTTCAGGACCGAATAGAGCCCAAGCCAAACAACAACCAAAGGGCCTCTTAGAAGAGTTCGGAATCAATGTCACAGAAATTGCTCGTCGCGGCGATATCGATCCGGTCATTGGTCGTGATGAAGAGATTCTCCGTGTCATCGAAATTCTCAACCGTCGTACCAAAAACAACCCTGTCTTGATCGGTGAACCTGGTGTCGGGAAAACTGCTGTCGTAGAAGGGCTGGCTCAAAAGATTGTCGATGGTGATGTCCCTCATAAATTGCAAGGCAAGCAAGTTATTCGCTTAGACGTTGTTAGTCTTGTTCAAGGAACTGGGATCCGAGGCCAATTTGAAGAGCGCATGCAACAATTAATGGAGGAAATCCGTCGCCGTGAAGATGTGATTTTATTCATCGACGAAATTCATGAAATCGTCGGTGCTGGATCTGCTGGAGACGGCAACATGGATGCTGGAAATATCCTCAAACCGGCCCTCGCTCGTGGCGAATTGCAATTAGTCGGTGCGACAACACTTAATGAATACCGGATTATCGAGAAGGATGCAGCACTTGAGCGCCGGATGCAACCCGTTAAGGTCGATGAGCCAACGGTTGAAGAAACTATCACCATCCTCAAAGGGATTCAAAAGAAATATGAGGACTACCACCACGTCCACTACACAGATGGGGCCATCGAAGCTGCAGCACTCCTCTCCAATCGCTATATCCAAGACCGCTTCTTGCCCGACAAGGCCATTGACCTCTTGGATGAAGCTGGCTCTAAGATGAATTTAACCCTCAATTTCGTCGATCCAAAGGTCATTGACCAACGCTTAATTGAAGCTGAAAATCTCAAAGCCCAGGCGACGCGTGATGAAGATTTCGAAAAAGTCGCCTACTTCCGTGACCAAATCGCTAAGTACAAAAGAAATGCAAGGGCAACAGGTCACTGATCAAGATACGCCAGTCATTAGCGAAAAGACCATCGAACACATCGTCGAACAAAAGACCAATATTCCAGTTGGAGATTTGAAAGAAAAAGAACAATCCCAATTGGTCAACTTGGCGGCTGATTTGAAGGCTCATGTCATCGGCCAAGATGAGGCTGTTGAAAAAAATTGCTAAGGCTATCCGTCGTAATCGGGTAGGACTTGGAACGCCCAACCGTCCAATCGGTAGCTTCCTCTTTGTTGGACCGACTGGCGTCGGGAAGACAGAGTTGTCCAAACAATTGGCTATCGAACTCTTCGGTTCTGCTGACAGTATGATTCGCTTTGATATGAGCGAATACATGGAGAAACATGCTGTTGCTAAACTGGTCGGCGCCCCTCCAGGATATGTTGGTTACGAAGAAGCTGGCCAGCTGACTGAAAAAGGTGCGTCGCAACCCTTACTCTCTCATTCTCTTGGATGAGGTAGAAAAGGCCCATCCTGATGTCATGCATATGTTCCTCCAAGTCTTGGATGATGGTCGCTTGACAGATGGTCAAGGACGAACAGTGAGCTTCAAAGATACCATCATCATCATGACTTCCAATGCGGGAACTGGAAAAGCGGAGGCTAACGTTGGTTTTGGGGCGGCTCGTGAAGGACGTACCAATTCTATCCTAGGTGAACTTGGAAACTTCTTTAGTCCAGAATTCATGAACCGGTTTGATGGTATTATTGAATTTAAATCCTTGTCTAAAGAAAACCTCCTTCAAATCGTCACTCTTATGCTTGATGATGTCAATCAACGCCTGGCCCACAATGATATCCACCTCGATGTTACCGATAAAGTCAAGGAAAAATTGGTTGATTTGGGCTACGATCCAAAAATGGGAGCTCGTCCACTTCGTCGTACCATTCAAGACTATATCGAGGATGCCATTACAGATTACTACTTAGAAAATCCTAGTGAAAAAGATCTGAAGGCTGTCATGACCAGTAATGGAAAGATTTGCATTAAAGGAAAGAACAAACCTGCTAACGAGGCAGAAAAAGGAACTGAATAATCGCATTTAAAGTGGCTGGGACAAAAGTCCTAGCCACTCAATTGTCTTTGGATTGTCGAGCAAGACGCAGTGGTTGAGTGGGCTCTACTACGCTGATTTCATCAGCTTTTACAGCCCTACTCAACTGTGCGGAGGTGGGACGACGAAATCGAATTCTATCGAATTACCGATTTCTTTCCCACTCTCTTATCTTTATCTCCTACTGCTTTTTATGTCCATCTATGTTATAATGATAAAAAAATAAGAAGCGAGTTTTAATATGACTGTTGCAACTTTTGGAACAAAAGAAGAAAATGTTGACTATGTCAATCGTTATGGAGTCTATGCGGTGATTCCAAATCCAGCCAAGGATAAAATCATCCTAGTCCAAGCACCTAATGGAGCTTGGTTCCTACCAGGTGGTGAAATCGAGGCAGGAGAAGATCATTTCTTGGCACTTGAGCGCGAACTGATTGAAGAATTGGGCTTCACTGCGATGATCGGCGAGTATTATGGCCAAGCAGATGAGTACTTTTACTCCAGTCACCGCAACACCCACTACTATAACCCTGCTTATATCTATGAAATAACTGACTTTGTAGAAGCTCAAAAACCTCTAGAGGATTTCAATAACATTGCTTGGTTCCCAATCGATGAAGCCATTGACAGGTTAAAAAGAGGAAGTCATAAGTGGGGAATCAAAATGTGGAAATCTGCCCAAAAATTGTAAGCGACTTCTTTCACAAAATAAAAAAAAGTGCTATAATAAATGGAGAAAGAGCTTAGGAGGATCTCACATGAAGCTTATGAATACAACAAATAGTCATGCTACTCTGGTCAAAAGTCAATTAGAAAGTACCGATGCTACCCTTGTTGAGGTCTATTCAGCTGGTAACACCGACGTTATCTTTACCAAAGCTCCTACTCATTACGAATTGCTGATTAGTAACAAACACCGTGCCATTCGTGAAACAGAAGTTGAAAAAATTCGTGAGTTCTTTTTAAAACGCAAGATTGATCTTCAAATCATTGACCAATCTGCTATTAAGACCCTCTACTCTGATAAACTAATTGAAATTTCTTTCCCAATTGCTAAGTAAGGTGCTTCTACCTTACTTTTTTTCTTTGCTGTTTTTTCAAAAAATCCGTTCATCTCATTATCGAGATGAACGGATTCTTTATTTCTGATAGATCATTTTTACGTGAGGGGTAGAAGCCAAGATAAAGGGCTCGCTCACCGTTTGAAAACCTAGCTTTTCATACAAGCCAACCACCTGTTCTTGGGCCTCAATTTCAATGGTCCGCCCAGGAAATCTCTGTTCACACAGGTCCAAAATCTGCCCTACCATGTCTTTTCCCAGTCCTTGGCCACGACTGTCTTTGGCTACAGCGACTCGACCAAAATGAATCGTAGCCCCTGTCTCAAAGATACGTGCATAGGCATCTACGCGTCCTTCCTCATCTTGATGAAAAAGGTGAATAGCTCTAAGATCAATAGCGTCAAGATCATTGTAGATTCTTGTCTGTTCCACGACAAAGGTCTCCAAACGCAATTGAACGATCTCGTAAAACTCTTTCAGTTCTAATTCTTTAAATTCTTTCTGGCACCACATCAATTCCTCTTTATTGAAAAGTCGCAAGGAGACTTTCTCCCTGCGATTTTTCACATCTTATTATTTAGATTCAAATCCTTCTGCTACTGCATCCGCAAAGTTTTCTTCGACGATGCTTGCACAGTGATCGCAGATAGTTGCATGGTAGCTACGTTCTGCTGTACTTGGATCGATACGGCGGCAACGGTCACAAACCTCACCAGCTGCACGTTCAACAGTGAAGGCAACATCTTCGAAGGCCACTGCACCTTCTGGAGCTGGACCTTCTGCAATGGTCAATTCTGATACAATCAAGAGTTGAGCAACATTACTATCTACTGCCCCAAGAAGAGTCTTCACTACTTCATTAGGATAAACTGTCAAATGAGCTTCAAGAGATTTACCGATCACTTTTTCATTACGTGCTTCTTCCAAAGCTTTTTGAGCTTGTCCACGGAAGTCCATAAAGGCTGACCAGGCATCCAAGATTTCCTCTTGATTCGCAAATGTTTGTGCTTCTGGCAACTCTGACAATTGAACAAAGTCTTCTGCTTCAAACTCAAGATAGGACCAGATTTCTTCAGCAGTGTGAGGAAGAATTGGTGTCAAGAGTTTTGTGATTTTCACAAGGATGTCATAGAAGACTGTTTGCATCTGACGGCGTTCAAGAGATTTCGCACCTTCGATGTAGACAACATCTTTGGCAAAATCAAGGTAGAAGGCTGACAGATCAACGTTGATAAAGTTCACTAGGGCTTTATAGATTGTCAAGAATTCAAAGTTTGCATAAGCGTCACGAATGGTCTTAACAAGTTGGTTAAGCGGATAGTCATGTACTTATCAACAGAACGAAGTTCTTCGTAAGCTACTGCATCCTCAGCTGGGTTAAAATCAGATGTGTTAGCAATCAAGAAACGAAGGGTATTACGAATCTTACGGTATGTTTCAGAGACTTGGCTCAAGATATCCATAGAGATACGTACGTCGTTACTTGAGTCTACACTGGTTACCCAGAGACGTAAGATTTCTGCACCAAATTGTTTTTCAACATCGCTTGGAGCAATGGTGTTTCCAAGAGATTTCGACATCTTCTCACCTTTACCGTCCAAAGCAAAACCTTGCGACAAGATTTGTTTGTATGGTGCAACACCATGATTAGCCACAGATGTGATGAGAGATGAGTTGAACCAACCACGGTATTGGTCAGAACCTTCTAGGTAGAGGTCTGCTGGATATTTAAGTTCGGGGCGATTAACCACGACACCATTCCATGATGAACCAGAGTCGAACCATACATCCATGATGTCTGTTTCTTTCTTGAACTCACCATTTGGTGAACCTGGATGGGTAAATCCTTCTGGCAAGAGGTCTTTGGCATCACGTTCCCACCAGATGATGGAACCATGTTCTTCAAAGAGTTGGGCTACATGCTCGATGGTTTCAGCTGTCATGATTGGTGTTCCGTCTTCTGCATAGAAGATTGGAAGTGGCACACCCCAAGCACGTTGACGAGAGATGACCCAGTCACCACGGTCACGGATCATGTTGTAAAGACGGACTTTACCCCATTCTGAATGAAACTTGACTTTTTCAATTTCGTCCAAGATTTCTTGACGGAATTTAGATACAGAGGCAAACCATTGTGGCACGGCACGCCAGATGATTGGTTTTTTCGTACGCCAGTCAAATGGGTAGGAGTGAGAGATTTCTTCTTGAGCAAGAAGTAAATCACCAAGTTTTTCAATAACCGTTGGCACAACCTTGTCGTAGAATTGACCTTCGAACTCTGCACCTGCATTGGCCATCATGATTCCGCGTTCGTTAACAGTCACAGCAACTTCAAGACCATTGGCAACACCGACATTGTAGTCATCCTCACCAAAACCAGGGGCTGTATGGACAATACCTGTACCAGAATCAGTTGTAACGTGGTCACCAAGGATAACGAGTTCATCTACTGCTGTATCCCATGGGTGCTCTGTCACGATGTGATTCAATTCTGAACCACGGTAAGTAGCCAACACTTGAACATCTACCCAGCCAAATTTTTCAGACAAGCTGTTCAACAATTCTGAAGCAACCACAAACTTACGAGATTCGCCAGCTGGTTGCACCAAGACGTAATCAATTTCCGCACCAACAGTCAAACCACGAGAAGCCGTGATGGTGAATGGAGTTGTTGTCCAAACGACGATGTAAGTATCTGTATCAAGGACATCTTTTCCGTCCTTAACCTTATTGGCATAGTAAAGGGACGTAGAAACCAAGTCATGATATTCAATTTCCGCTTCAGCTAGAGCTGACTCAGATGACCATGACCAGTAAACAGGCTTGGCTCCACGGTAGATATAGCCCTTGTTAGCCATTTCACCGAAGACACGGATTTGCGCTGCTTCATAGTCAGGCGTCAAGGTTACATATGGATTTTCCCAGTCACCTGAAACACCCAAACGTTTGAAGTCTTCACGTTGTTTATCTACTTGAGAAAGGGCATAGTCACGGCAAAGTTTCAAGTACTCAACCAAGTCCATCTCTTTGCGTTTAACACCTTGTTTTGCCAAGACTTGCTCGATTGGCAAACCATGTGTATCCCAACCTGGGATGTAAGGTGCATAAAAGCCTGACATAGACTTAGAACGAACAATGATATCTTTTGAGATCTTGTTCATAGCATGTCCTACGTGGATGTTCCCTGTTGGCATACGGAGGGCCATCATGCAAGGTGAAATGTGGTTTTCCTTGGTTCAATTCTTGACGACGTTGGTAAAGTTTTGCTTCTTCCCATTCTTTTTGCCAAACTGGCTCTTTTGTAGGCAGACCAGCCCGCATCGGGAACTCTGTCTTACCTAAATTCAGTGTTTCTTTGAGTTTCATGGTGTCTCCTCTAAAAAATAATCATACAAAATAAAAGACCACGACCTCGCCAAAAAGGACGACAAATCGTGGTACCACCTTCATTCAAGAAAGAGAGTACTCTCTTTCTCCTCTTTTGTCGCTAACGCTGACCAGCGTTAGTGGTTACTTATTTCACCACTAAGATTTGTAAAAGGATCAATCTTATCAAAGGAAGTACAGGTCTTCCACCATCACCTGCTCGCTAAAACTATTTGATAAGATCACTGTTTTTACAGATTATAAAATTGAAACAGATTCCCGTTGTTCTTCCCCTTCAGGAGCATCAATATCAGCAACTTCTGGCGTATCGATATCCGCAACTTGAGGAGTATCTAGAACAAGATCATCGATAGAATCTTGATCTATGTGATTTTTTTCTGCTTCTTTTAAAGCAGATTGAACTTTTTCATTCAATCCTTCAAACGCTTGTGTTGCACCCAATTCTAAGTTAGCTACTTCAATGCGTTTTTGTAATTCTTCGATTTCAGCTGGAGTAAATTGACGCGTCAAGTCAATGTTATAATCTCCTGCATGATGATGAACAGATTCACCCAATGCTTTCGACTACTTCACGGAAAGCTTCATCACTTGTTTGAATATACATAGCAGTTGGTCGAAGAATTTCATCCCATTCTGGTGTATCAATAATGCTCAATTGGCTTTCGATAGTTGATTTCAAACGTTGGTGGAAGACACGCGTCTTATTCTTCAATTCTTCCGTTTCTACGGCAACTTTCTTGGCATTGTCTGTAGCATGACGAAGAATTTCATTTGCTTTTGCTTTTGCTTCTTCAACTAAATGGTGAGCATCTTGCTCCGCTTGACGAACAATTGTTTCTGAGCGTTCATTTGCCGCATGTTTTACACGTTCTGCTGTATCTTGAGCGATCAAAACTGATTGACTCAAAGAGTCTTTCATTTCGTCAAAGTAGTTCAAGCGCTCTTCCAACGCACTAATTTTTGTTTCCAATTCATGATTTTCACGAACTAATTTTTCATAGTCTCGGTAGACCATGTCTTGAAACTCTTCAACTTCTTTAGCATCGTAGCCTCTAAATTTTACATAAAAGCGTTTATCTTTGATTTCTAAAGCTGTAAGTGCCATAGTTCCTCCTTATTTTCTACTGGAAAATACTTCAACCGTTAATTTGTATTTTCCACTTTTTGATAGGCCATTTTCTGATAGTATTTTAAATCGGCCATACTTTCGAACACTAATTAAATCTGCTACTTGGATCATCCGACTAGGATTGTCAATTGTGGCATAGTTTACCTTTACCTGGCCAGACTGAACTAATTGAACAGCTACAGACCGAGCAAGCTTAAAGGTAGAAGCTACTAGTTTATCAAGTCGTACACTAGTAACCAATAGGTCTTTGAACTTGGATGGTTCTTCTGCAGAGATTCGTTCTCGACAATCAATCTCACGAATCTTCACAGATGCTTTTGCGATCTTCTTAAGATTCTCTTTGAAATAGGAGTAGAAACGTTCATCCACATAGATATGAATCTTCCCTTGTCCAACTAGAATATCACCAAAAGACTTTCTTTCTATGCCTAATTGATGGAGAAGCGAACCCAAAACTTGAGAGTGACTTAACCGATAAAACTTATCCGGATAGAGAACTTCTAACAGGCTAATTTCAAAATCAGATGCCTCTAACTGATAGTAGCTAGGAGCCAGAATCACTCGTGCATATTCTGTAGGATAGATTTCTGCACTTGAGAACACCTGCAAACCGTGGTGAGCACCAATTTGACGTAAAATATTAACCTGATGTGGATTTAAAAAGGATGTCAGTTCAAAACTATACTGTTGCTCCACCCGAGCCACTAATTCTAGAACTCGATCGATAAAGACGTGGTCTTCTTGACTATAGTGTTGATAAAATCCCTTGGTCATATAAATTGCACCAAAAATTGAAGGACAAATCGTTCCACTACTGACAGAGCGAGTAAGGCAAACATAACTGTAAAGTCTAGCCCACCAAATTGCAAAGGAATCTTTCTAAATAGGCTCAAAAATGGTTCGACGATCCGTTGAACCATTTTAGCTAAAGCCGATTCTGATGCATTTGGAAACCAACTAAGCAAAGCATAGATAATTAATACTAGCTCAAAAACCTGAAAGAAATTTCTAACTAATTGTAGGACAAACATATTAACGATTTCGTTTCATATCAAAGTCGTATTCAGCAACTTCGACATCATTTGGAAGGCGAATATCTTCGATATTCACAACCACATTGATTGGTGTTAGTAAGTACATAGTACTTGCAACACGACGTAGATTCCCAGCTAATACATAGCGAGCACCATCCAAATAATCCAAACATCTTCTCGCTTGAACTTCAGTCATATATTGGAAGTCAATGAGAATGCTTTCGTTTGCCAACAACAGGTCAACAATTTCAGTTGCTTCTTCGTATTTACGAGGGTAGCGGACATCAATCGTAATTTTCTCATCTGCAACAGAACGATTTCTTGCTAACTCTTGTTGACGTTGATGAAGTCGAGTTATATTTTCAGAAGATGATTTTTGAGATGAAGCTGATTCAACCACTGCTGTAGAAGATACTTGTGGACGACTTGCTGCAACAGGAGTAGGTTTCTGCTCCTTGGCAGCTACCACAGCTTTTTGACGTGGTTTTGATGATGGTTGTACTGGTTTAGGGGATGATACAGGTTGGCTAGCACCGACTGCTTGAGCAGGCGCTTCTTGCACATCGTACTCATCTCCATCTTCAGTAAAATAATCAATCAATCGATCAAATCTATCTTTAAATGACATAATTCTTTCCTATTTGAAAAATGAGGTCCCAATTCGCACAAAAGTCGCACCGTTAGCAATTGCTACATCATAATCACGACTCATTCCCATGCTTAACTCTGTAAAGGGCATATTTTTCAACTGTTTCTTTTGTAATTCTTTTTGAAGTTGGTGAGTTGCTGCAAATATGGCTTGCAACTCGTCCTGACTTGCCTCAAAAGGAGCCATCGTCATTAAGCCAACAATTTGTAGGTTATCCAAGGCTTCTATTTCTGGAAGAAGAGCATCGAGCTCCTCAGGAGCAAATCCATGCTTACTTTCTTCTCCAGATATATTGACTTGGATAAAACATTTAATTGGGTGACTCGCCCTTTTTTGAATTTCTTGGGCAAGCTTCATAGAATCTAAAGCATGGAAGTAATCTACAAAATTGATAACTTCTTTTCACTTTACGACGTTGGAGACTACCGATCAAATGCCAGGTGAGTCCCTCATCTTTTAGAGCTTGGTATTTTTCTAGAAATTTATCAACACGGTTTTCACCGATATGACGGACTCCTGTATCAACCAGAGCCTTAGCTTGGTCGATACCAACATACTTAGTAACAGCAATTACATTCACCTGATCAGTGCGGTTTGCTGTTTCCATTGCTTGTGCAACCTGCGAGAATATACGCTCTTTATTTTCAATCAGATTCATTTTTAACGATTACGGAAAAATGGTGGTGTTTCCAACTCATCATCTTCTGAAGAAGAATCCACATAGCGTTCAACTTGACGACCAGTGCTAGTATCAGACTGACGTACAATGTTTTCACGACGAATGTCCCAATCTCCAAACGCAGATCCACGAGGTGTTTCTTGTTTGGAACGTGATTGAGGAGTAGGCATTTCGATTTCTTCCTTCAAATCAAATTTGCGATCAAATTGTGGAGTTTGTGGGCGTTGTTCACGTGGTCCAGTTTGATAATAACGAGCTGAACTTGGTGCATGAGATGCAATTCCACTAACTTTTTCCACCTTATCCTGACGAACACCAGTTGCAACAACTGTTACGCGAATCTCATCTTTCATTGATTCATCAATGGATGTACCTAGCCAAATGTTTACGCCATGACCAGCTGCTTGGTTCACAATTTCAGAAGCTTCTTCTGCTTCAATCAAGGTCATATCCAAACCACCAGTAACGTTGACGATCACGTCTTCAGCACCGTCAATGGTTGTTTCAAGGAGTGGTGAGTAGATAGCTTTACGAGCTGCTTCAATGACACGTTCTTCACCATTCCCAACACCAATACCCATCAAGGCATTTCCTTTGTTTTCCATAACAGTCTTCACGTCAGCGAAGTCAAGGTTAATCAATCCTGGGCTTGTGATCAAGTCAGTGATTCCTTGAACCCCTTGGCGAAGGACATTATCTGCTTCACTCAATGCTTCGAGAAGTGGTGTTTTCTTATCTACAATTTCTAACAAGTTGTTGTTAGAAATAATCAACAAAGTATCCACATGTTCGCGAAGTTCATTAATCCCTTCGATTGCAAAGTTTCCGCGTTTTGTTCCTTCAAATCCGAAAGGACGCGTCACAACGGCTACTGTCAAAGCACCAACAGCTTTAGCAATACGAGCGATAACTGGTGCAGCACCTGTACCAGATCCTCCACCCATCCCTGCAGTGATGAAGACCATGTCTGCACCTTGCAAAGCTTCTGTCAATACTTCTTCACTTTCTTCTGCGGCTTTACGACCAACCTCAGGTTGACCTCCAGCACCCAAACCACGAGTCAACTTAGGACCCAATTGGATAACTGTTTCTGCTTTTGCACTTGAAAGTGCTTGTACGTCTGTGTTTGCTGCGATGAATTCTACACCAGCAACTCCTTCGTCAATCATGCGGTTGATGGCATTACCGCCACCACCACCGACACCGATTACTTTAATAACTGCACCTTAGTCACTGCTGTGTCAAATGAAAATGTCATAAATACTTACACTCCTTAATCAAACATATTACCGATTAAATTCTTCATTCGGTCTGTAAAGGTAGTTTTTTCTTCTTGTTTTTGTTCTTCAACTGGATGTTCTTGTTCGATGTTAACTACAGGCTCAATTTTTTCCGGTACATATGCTGGAACAACTGGTTGCTGTACTGGTCGTTCAAACTGAACTGGTTGCTGACGTAGACGTTGGTCGCCATGTACCGCAGCTTGAGCAAGAATATCTACATCTGTTAGATTTCCTGCATATTCAGACAAGCTAATCACGTGGGCAAAAGCTGGATTACGGATACCAATTTGATTTTGGAACGTACAATTTCACATTTACACCAAAGACTTCTTGCGCCAATTCTTCAATACCAGGGAGAATAGCGCCACCACCGATAATGACAATTCCTCCAGGCAAATCAAGCAAATGTCTTCTTTCAAGATCTTGTTTGATTTGGTCGAAAATATGTTTGATCCGAGCTGAAATAATTTCTGCCAAATATTTTTCAGATACTTGGACAGGTTCTACTTCACCAATCACTTCAACATGGAAGACCTCATCTCCAACCGATGGAACATAAGCTGCTCCATAATTGAACTTCAATCCTTCTGCTAATTTTTGAGAAGTTTTTAACACTTTAGAAATATCCTTAGTAACGTAATCGCCACCTTCTTGATAGATATTTGTAAATTGAAGTTCTTGATTACGAACAGAAGCTACTGTAGTTTGTCCTCCACCTAAATCAATGACGGTCGCACCAAACTCACGTTCACCTTCGTTTAATACAGACTTAATCATTGCGAGTGGTGAAATAATGATATTTTCAACTTGCAAACCAGCACGTTCAACTGTTTTCCGTAAATTATGGAGGACAGTTCTAGGACCAGTATACAAAAGTCCACGCATTTCCAAACGGATTCCCATCATTCCACGTGGATCGCGAATCCCTTGGAAACCATCGACTGTGAACTCTTCTGGAATAAAGGTAATGACTTCACGATCTGGAGTCATACTCTTTGTCAAAGCAGATCTCACAACATTTTCAACATCTGCATCCGTAATTTCTTTTGAATCACTGGTTACAGGAATCATTCCTTGAGTCGCTTCAATTTGAAGAAGGTTCGCTGGCAACCCAACGTTAACAAGATTGATTGAAATTCCTGCTTTTTCTTCTGCTTGGCTTACTGCACTTTTAATTGCATTCGAAGCAGCTTCAATATCAACAATAATTCCATCTTTGACGCCAGCACTTTTCGCATTGCTGACTCCAATTACATTCATCTCTCCATTGACATGTTCTGCCACCAATACTTTTATTGAACTAGTACCGATATCTAAACCTGTAAAAAAGCCGTTTCTAGCCATTACACCAGTCCTCTCTCTTTTGTTTTCCTATACGTCAATTAATAGCTCCATTTAGTTAGAACTATCCAAATTTTTATTATAACACAAATATGCCCATAACGGGCATATTTTCTTCATAAATTTCAGATAATTTATAAGGGCTTACTCAGCGGGAACTTCTTCGTGTTGCTCGGTTACGACTGCACTCTCATCAGAATCTGACGAGTTAGCGTTAGCTTCCTCCGTTTTGTTTCCCTCCCCTTGTTCTTTTTCTTTCTTTTCCTGAGCTAAAGTAGCCATTGTTTCTGTATTGTAACTGTAGATCCCCGCTTCCATGTCAATGACACTGTCATCTTCAATCAGCTTGCGAATTTGATTATAATAAGGCAATTTACGCTTGATTTGAGAAACCGGCACTAGAACCTTGGTTCCATCCTTCATGGTTAGCGTCACCAAGTCCTTAGTCACCTTGCTCGGAGTCAAGTCCACTGCCTCAACTTGATCGCGAACAGAAGACGGTATTTTCTCCAGCTGTTTGACAAATTGTCGGACCAATTCTCGATCAGAAAAACGAACAGCCAGGTAAGCCTTAGGAAGCTGATCCGTAGCAACCGCTGTCTCCACGACCTCTCCATTCTCTAAAATGGGATAGTGATCTTCCTCCGTCACATAGTAACCAAAGACCTGGTATTCCTCAACCTGAACCTTAAAAGTCTTAGGAAAGGTATAGTTCATCGAAATATCTTTGACCCACGGACTCGCCGCCTTCATATTGGCAATATAGTGATCCCTGATTCAAAAAAGTTGTCAGGGTATAATCCCGATCTTGGATCTGACTCTTTTTCAAAACAACAAAGCCTGATCCGCATTTTTATTCCCTGAGAATTCGATGATTTTTTGCTTGGCTAGAGGCGT
>BNJU01005386.1_pt1 | contig 48323 bp, 84 predicted proteins | sample 8539281 | NCBI WGS metagenome assembly BNJU01 (sample SAMD00202456, study PRJDB9452) | human saliva metagenome | isolation source: human saliva | place: Japan
AGGCTTATGAAAAACACTCCACGCAACTTACGGTGATGTTGCTAAAGCAGATGACCTGGTTGTTGAAGGTGGAAAAAGTCGACTAATACTCAATGAAATCACAAAAAGAAATCAGGCAATTAATGTAATATACTCCCCTTACTAGCAGACGGTGAAAAAAACATAAATTCACTAGAAAACTATAGGGGGAGTTTTCCTATGTCAAAAGAAGTCTAAGAGCAGTAGATTTCATTCAAACTCTATTTAACCGATGTCGTCATTTTTCACCTACATTATACATGATGTGTAATACAACGAAATACAAAAACACCTCGTACAATCTATACGAGATGTTTTCATTCTTCCCCTACTCTCTAAATTTCATTCAATTTTTCGAGATAGGCGGTTAATTCTGCTTGGGCTTCTGGTGTTGTGCCTACTAGCTGGCTACGCATGTGTGCGAGTCTGGCTTCTACTTGGCCAATCTCTTTGTCAATCTCTGCGAGTTGGTCTGCGAGGTCGGTGAGGGGAACAACTGGTTCTTCCTCGAAGGTATCGACATAGCGTGGGATGTTAAGATTATAGTCATTTTCGACAATCTCTTCAAAGCTGGCTAGATGGGCAAACTTCTCGACATTCTCGCGTTTTTGATAGGTCTCCAAAATCTTGGCAATATGGTCTTCGGTCATATTGTTTTGATTTTTCCCTTTTTCAAACTCTTTTGAGGCATCGATAAAGAAGACATCCTTATTGGTGCGATTCTTTTTAAGGATAATAATAGTTGTCGGGATAGAGGTGTTGTAGAAGATATTTGCTGGCAAGCCGATAACTGTATCAATAGCGCCTTCTTCTAGCAGGTGCTGGCGAATCTTCTGCTCGGCTGCTCCTCGAAAGAGAACTCCGTGAGGGAGGACGATGGCCATGACTCCATTATGCTTGAGGTGGTAAAAACCGTGAAGGAGGAAGGCAAAATCTGCTTTGGACTTAGGTGCCCAGAACCCCATAACTTGAAAAGCGAGGATCTTGCAAGAAGCCACTATCTGCTGACCACTTCAGTGAATAAGGTGGGTTCATCAAAACCCCATCAAAGTCTGTCGGCTCCGTAGTCGGCCAATCTTCGTCTAGGGTATCGTGGTTGCTGAGGTGATAGTTCTCAATCGCAACCCCATGAAGCATCATATTCATGCGAGCAAGGTTGAAGGTCGAGTAATCAACTCTGACCGTAGTAGAAATCGTCGAAGCTTGCTTACTGTAGCGCTGGCATTGAGCAAGAGGGAACCAGAACCCATGGTCGGGTCGTAAACCGACATGCCCTTTTGATGCTCGCGCCCTGCAAAGACAATCTGAGTCATGAGGTGAGAAACTGCTTGAGGTGTATAGAACTCCCCAGCCTTTTTTTACCAGAATCACTGGCAAACTGGCCAATCAAGTACTCATAAGCATCACCCAAGATATCACCAGCATGACCAGACACATTGAGGTCGTTGAGCTGTTTCATGACTTCAGAGATGGTCTTGTTTTTGCTTTTTGTGAGGGTGTTGCCTAGCTTTTTTAGCATAGAGGTCGATATCTTCGAAAAGATTTTTCAAATTTTTTTCATTGGCCTGCTCGATATCACGGAAACTTTGGGCTAGAGTTCTAGCTGGAAGGTGCCTTCGTGGATAGACTGAACCAGCTTGGTAAAAGGTCAGAGAAGGCTCAATCACATAGCCCAGCTCGTCATTTTAAGACCTCGATGAGGTCTTCACGGACATCTGCATCCGCAAAGTTTTTCTCATAGAGAAGCTGAGCTTGCTGGAAGGACTCAAAGGTCTCGTCCAAGTTATCACAGACGGCTGGAGGATGTTGTCGGATAGGTACTTGTAGAAAATCAAGCCCAAGAGGTAAGACTTGTATTCATTGGCTTCCATCTGACCACGCAGGATATCTGCCGCATTCCAGAGGGACTGGTAGAGTTGTCTTGATAAATCTGTTTGTGACATAGGGTCTCCTATTCATTTCAACTTTCATTCGTTTGGTGTAGCTTTTTGAGGGTTTTGTATCTTATGAATTGAAACGACCTAAAAGCTGGGTAAAAGATAAACTGTCTGGCCTTCATCGAAGACTGCGCCAGTTTCCTATTTTTACTGGGCTTTTGACGGTCTTTGTATCTTATATAAACATTTTTCTGAGTAGGGTTTGTTTGCTTTCTTTGAGGTTCTTAACTTTTTCCTCTTGCTTGGCAATGACCTTGTCTAGGTCTTGGAAGAAAGCTATCAGAGCCTCCTGTTCATTACTTTCTGGGGCTAATATACTTATATTAAGAAAATCGCTCTCATGAATTCTAAACTGACCATATACTACACCTTGTCTATATTTAATCATCTCATTGATAAATTCTTTTCTTTGAGACAGTATAGCAATAAATTGACTTTCCTTTTTGTTTTTGAATAAAATATACTATAAACAGGAGAAATTAATGCTTTTACCGGTTTGATTGAAGCCGATTGATCCTGTATCTAAATTATTAGAACTATAAATGAAAATCGCATATTCTGTCTTTTTATAATTCTTCTTATCATCTTTAACAAGAAAAACTTCTGTCATATCTATCAGATTTTGGTACTACTCCTTTTTCCTTGTACAAATGACATTAACTGATACTCTTCACTTTCAGAAATCTGCTCATTTCTTTCAACTAATATCTCCCCCAACTTCACTTCCTTCCACTCATCTTCAAATCCTGCGAAGCGAAAGGGCTGGTTTGGTTTGTCCTTTGGCTGGAAAGAGGAGTTTGAGGTGGGTTTTCTTCTGCTCTTTAAGTATCTCTAACTTACGCTGTTGAAGGCTAATAAGCTGGTCAATATCTTGGAAGAAAGAACCGATGGCAGTTTGCTCTTCATTATTTTTGGGAACGTTAACTTTATGGACATAAAATCGTCATAAGTAATATTTAATAGTCCATCCATCCTGGCTCCAGAAGAAACTAATTTACCCAGCTCTCTATCAGGTATCTTGGTTGCAAACAAGTATTCAAAAATGTACCAGACCTCCCATCTATCATCTTAAAACTATGGTATACTTTAGGCACTAAGGCTTCAGTATAATTGTTCAATTGGAAAAACCACCCCATATTTTGCAAGTTTAGAATTACCATGATTATGCGAAAGTTCTCCTATCCTTAGCAGTGTGTAATTCTTTTGCTCTTTTCCTGCAATATTACCTGAAAAGCGTTCTCTTTGATCTAACCACCCTTGCCCAGCAGATATTGTAAGAGTTGGTGGATCCATTCTACCATCATTTCCTTTTACTCTCGATGATATCTCTCCTAACTTTCTCCGTTCCCAAACTTCAGTATACCCCGTAAAAGCGATAACTTGGTTGTTTTTGTCATATTCTCCCTTTTCTATTACTCCATTTTCTTATTTCTACACCTTAGTTTTTCTTTTTGATTTCTATTCTTCAATTTGGCCTCTTTTTGAAACAATAGAAAGTATGATTTGACAAGATAAAGTTAAACACCTAGCAAATAAGAAAAAGTCAAATCAGTGGTTTATCTCCCCCTTAGCGGTAAGATATCCTCTGAAATCATGCGCATATAATCCTCTTTGAGGGCTTTTTTGTATTTAAGTTTTGGTAGTGCCTTGTCTCCGTGGGCTTCCTTATAGGCCAGATAGTTCTGAGAGTCTGTGATGGCTTTTTCACCATTTTGCTTGTCTCGTCCGATGCGGTAGTTGTCCACTACGAACTGGAGTTCATCCTCCCCTATCTGCCAATAGTCTGCCGTTTCACGAATCTTTTTCTGGGTTGTTAGCTCAATCATCTCATCCAACTTATGGGTTACAGACTGTCCCTGATAGCTCTTGGCATCTGCTTGGACATTCTGCCAGAGTTTGAAGATGAGGCTGGATAACTTGGGATTGGATTTGTTCAAATCGTCGATATAGTTATCTACCAGACTCTTTTCCTTTTTACCAATGAGGTTTTCTCGATTTTCAATCAGGGCTTGGATGAGAGAGAGGATATAGTGATAGTTTATCTCGTCGGCGCGGATGGATTCGAGCTCGTACTCGATATCCAGTAACACACCTTCATCTTCTTGGTCTTCTTTTCTGCGTCTGCGGAGCTCTTCGATGACATTTTGATATTGGCCGGCAAAGTTCTCGATGTCTTCTAGGCTGAGACCAATTTCTCTGAAGATGACTTTCTCATCATAGTCCGAATAGACTTGTATGGAGGATAGGAGCTTGTCAAATTCTTGGAAGGCCTTGGCAAAGCGTTTTAATTCTGCATCTGTCGCTGTATCTAAATCAGGCACCTGCTCTGGATTTGGAGCGATGGCTAGTAGTTGATGAACCTTCTCCAGAAATTTGGCCTTCTCCTCCTGCCATTCTGGGGCTAAGACACTGGTTTCGCCACCATTTGAGTAGAGGCTCAGAGCTTCATCCACTTTTTCTTTAAAGCGGTCAGGCGTTTGGAAGGTGACGATTTGACCAAATTTCTTGCCTTCATCAAAGAGGCGATTGGTTCGTGAAAAGGCCTGAATGATATGCTGGGGTTTCATGGGCTGACGATCCATGAACAGGGTCGATAGGCAAGGGGCATCAAAGCCTGTCAACAAGCGGTCCACCACGATAACCAGGTCCAACTGCTCTTCACGGAAGGCAAAGCGTTCTTTCTTACGGGCCAGACGGTCGTTGAGGTCACTATTGTAGGAAGCAATGGTTGCTAGGCTAAAGTGGGTACCAAACATGGTATTGTAGTCTTCTAAACTCTCCTCCATATAGGCTTGGTTAACATAGGAGTCTGCTTCATTTTTCTGTCTGAGTAGGTAATGGCAACCTTAGGAAAGTCTGGCAAGACCTTTTTAACATTTTCCGATATGCTTAGAGACTTTTTCTCCATTTTTGACTTGCTTAATCAGGTTATAATAGGCCTGCGCACGGCAATGCTTTTAACGGTCAAAATGGCTTCATGGGTTTTTCTACCCCATTTTGGAAACCGAGTTTGCGTCTTGAGCGATTGAGAATGGCATCTAAAAACAGCAAACATGTGGCCTTCGTCATCATAACGCTCCTCGTCAATCTCATCTTCTGCCCAACCAGGCATGGTCGTCTGATACTCCACATTAAAACCAAGAACCGCCTTGTCATGGATGGCTTCTTTGACGGTATATTGGTGGAGGCAATCACCGTACTGCTCTTCGGTCGTCTGAGCAAGGTCGCCTTTTTGTTCACGTTTATTTTCTGTAAAGATAGGTGTTCCTGTAAAGCCATACCAGAGAGAATTTGTAAAGAAGTGCTCTAGGTGGCGCTGGCGTTCAGGAGTCACTGCGCGATGGCATTCATCGACGACAAAGGCTAGTTTGAGTTGTTTGATACGATTGTAGACCTTTTGGTGACGGCCTTCATCAAACTGACGAATCATAGCATTGATTTTCTGGATGGTCGTGACAACGACACGGCGGTCATCAGAAGCAAGATTTTTAACCAATTCCTGTGATCATCGGTCTCGTCGATATCAATCATGTCGTTCTCTGCGTAAGATTGAAAAGAACTAGTCGTCTGCTGGTCAAGGTCTGTCCTATCAATCACAAAGATTGTCTTTCTATAGATGGAATCTGGAGCAGATTGCGCGAAACCTTATAAGAAGTCAGGGTCTTTCCTGAACCAGTCGTATGCCAAATATAGCCCGACTGGCGCTTGCGACTGGCTTTCACGGATAGCCTCAATGGCATGAACCCTGATAGGGGCGCAATAAAATCAAGGCCTTCTTGTCATCATCGATGACAGAATACTGCATGACCATCTCATGGGCTCGGTATCGACAAGACAGACTCTGCAAAGTCAAATAATTGAGGTTGAGGGTCTATTTTTCACTATCCACCCACTTGGTCAGAAGCGTTCATTTAGTTTGTTGGCTTTGGCAGCTGCTATGTAGCGAGTGTCTGTGACATTAGAGACGACAAACATCTGAAGACTTGAAAAATACCTCTAAACTGTCCTTCTTGGTCGTATTTCTAATCTGACGGAAGGCATCCATATAAGGATGAGAACGGCTTTTCAGTTCGATTTGAATCATGGGCAGACCATTGATTAGCAAAGTCCCACATCCCCACGACGCTGGCGAATCCCTTCTCCGCCTGTGATAACTTGGTTGACAAGCTCATAGCTGGATTTGCCACCATGCGACATTGTTTCTCCTAAGACTTCCAAGCGAATGGTGACTAGACTGCATCTTCACGTTGAACCTGCACCTTGGCAATGCCATTTCCCCTACTATCCACTTGAGCTGCTTCATAAAGTTGACGAAATTGAGCTGGTTTTTGATTTGATTTTTCTCTGAATTTGTAAGGGGATGGTCTTGCAAAATGCGGACATTATTGGCTTCCAGCTTGGCAAAAAAGTTTCCCCATAGGAGGTCTTCTGTATTTAACTCCGGTCGATACACCCATTGACTTTCTCCCTTTGTCAGCTGGTTGATTAAATCCCGCTCGATAGCCAATTCCTGTTTGGTTTTGGCTTTACCTGCTACAGGATAGCAGTCTCGTCTTTTGGAGAGAGTCTCTGGCTGATATGGAAATCCTGCAAGGCTGCTTGGTTGAGATGTTGTAATTTTTCCAGAAGGGCTTGCTCCGTACCTTTTATGGCTTGATAGGCTGCTGTCAGGTCTTTATCTGCATCTAGGTAGTGATGAGGGATTCTTCTTTATTTGGATATAACCCTGCACCAAATCTTCTAAACGTCTCAACTGAATAGTAAGCTGATTCTGGAGCTCCTGAAAATTGCTTCCAGATGCTTCTTTCTGGTTGATAGCCTCTAGGGTATTCTACGATGGCAGCATAACTAGCCTGCAACTCAGGTGCTGAAACGATGAGTTCTTGTTCTAATTCTTTTGATAAAGTGTAAGCCATGTTCATACCCCATTTCTACAACGCAAAAAGCCTACCAAAAAGATTGGCAGGTTTTGAAAATGGGTATGAAAACGCGAGTTTATATATATATATATGCAAACTAGTTATTTGCTTAAATCTGAAAACCATAGGACTCTTCCTTTTCATTCATCCAAGGCGTTGCGACATAGAAAACAGCGCTTTACTTCCTTCCATTGTATCATAAAAGACTAGTAGTGAAAAAGGTTTTTCTAGGGTATTCTCTCTAAATCTGGCAAAAATTCCTGACCTTCAAACTTCTACTAAAAACAAGCAAAAATCCGCAAATCGACAGTGCAGGGGACTTATGTGTTATTCTTGTACTTCTTTCATGGGCGCTTTCCTTGATCTAGAAGGGCTTGGACGATTTTCTCATCGCGTAGTTTGACAGAATCGTTGATCATTTCTGCGGACTTAACGATGGTTGTTTCTAGTTGGGCACGTTTCTGACGACCCAACTCAATGGCAGCGACGATGCCTTGGTTTTGAGCAACCAGACTTTCAGCCAGCTTAGTAACCGATTCGACAGCGACTGTCGGACTTTGGGCAATTCGTTCCATCTGTGGAATCACTTCCTTGCTAGTTTCAGTCTAGCATCTGGAGAGCAGCATTATTAGCATTGACAATGGCATCTGCCACGACACCTGATTTCATTAATTGTTGCAAAATACCAAGTTGGGCAATGGAAAGCTTCATTGTTGGAATCGTATTGCGACGAAGCATACCCAATTTTTGGCGCATATCAGATGACACCTTCACAAGATTGCGCATCTGAGGTGTTGTTGCCCAGGCAACATAGAGACGGCTGACATACTCGGTATGTTGTTGTTCGAGGGTATTGACCACTTCAGCCATGCAGGCCAATTCTTGTGACTTGGTCTGGTATTCTACGGTACTTGTATCGAGTTGATCAGCTAGAGCTTTCAGTTCTGCAGCGCGATTACCAGCTTCTGTCTGGCTGGCTTCGATAAAGGAAATAACTCCCACTAGATTTTCAATGGATTTGGTATTATCCTCAATCAACATCTCAGCTGAGACGATATTTCGAGCTAAGACATCTTCTTGCTTGACCACTGCGGCAGCCATGCCATCCAGCTTTTGCTCCACTGTTTTTGAGTCAAAGTAAAATTCCTGTAGGGTATTCTTGCTCTTGTTAAACAATCGTTGCAAAAAGTTTGGCTTTTCTTCTAACTCAGCAATTTCAGCGTTCTTGTATTTGACGACAAAGCCTTGCAACTCACGGTTGGTATTCTTAAGTAGATCATCCACTTGGGGAATCTGCAGTTTCTTTTGTTCTGACAAGATACGATTGACCGTATTATTCACACCTTCTACAGCAGATTGTCCAAAATCCAAAAGGGCATTTTGATTGGTGACAAACTGATCTACTAACTGGGGCACGTCGCCTTAATTCCTTCTTGCTGCTCAGGGCTCAACTTCTCAAGGAAGGTCAAGGTCTTGTCTGAGCCAGTGTTGGTCTCGATAATTTGTGTTGTCTTGTCCACCTTAGCTACCGCATTATTGGTAATCTGGTCAATATCAAAATTAAATTCTGTCATGGTTACTCCTTTATTTCTAACCTATTCTTTACGATCTTTTTCTAGGATACGCAGACTGATATCAAAATCACGCATATCTGTTTCATTAAGCTCTCTTAACACTTGGTCCAGCTCAAGGTCAAATTGTTCGATAGCTACTTTAGCTTGTTGCAAACGTTCTTCTGCTCGATTATAGTTTTTAGGATTGGCCTTAATCTTTAAATAGCCTTCTAAAATCGTTTGGAATTTCTCCATCTGCAAACTATGAATGGCAGTCAGTTCTTCCTTATCTCCCTCAGCAGAGGTGGCAATCTTGTCTAAAATGGCCTGATGGTCAATGGCAATATTGGTCAAGGTCTGGGACAATTCTGGAGCTAATTCCTCTGGCTCTGCATTTTTCAAGATCTAGCTGACTTTCTCTATCCAAAACGTTCTAGCTGAACATCGATAGTTGCCCGTACTGTACGAACCTTTTTATCAATGCGGTTATCACATCATCACCGATATAGGACTTGAGACGATCCGCTTCCTGATGGATTTCCGCAGTTCGATTAATACTTGATTGACCAGACTCTTATAGGACTCTGGGCCTTTCTCTACCAAGGCTCCCTCTAACTGCTGAATATCTTTATCCGCCCTGACGAATCCGAGCTTTTTAAAAAGCTCAATCTGATCGTCGAGAGAACTATCCTTCAACAGAGGATAACGCCAACGTCTGTAAAAGCAGATAGCCACCATAACCTAGCAAGACTACAAATTGCAAGAGGTAGCGCATACTGAGCAGAAGCCCCAGCAATAACAAAACTCCCCAAAAATAGAGGCAGCCTTTTCCAAAAACCATTACCCGATTTCATAAACATTCCTTATTTTCAATTTATAAGTCTATTTTAGCACAAAAAGACCAAAATGAGGCGGAAATCCCTAGAAAAAGTTGATTTCTTTCCTGTAGAATGGAATCTAGAAGCGCATGTTCTAATTTCAGTTGAGCGAACTCAAACCACAGGCTTCGGTGTTATAAAATGGCGGAATGACCTCTGAGAAATATCAAAACAAATGCTTGAAATATCGATAGATTTGTGTTAAAAATGAACTTTACAATGTGAGTAAAGTTACAGCATATGTAACTAAAAAGCCCCACCGTGCCACCGATGGGGTTTTTGCTACCCTCTAAAAAGGGTTAACCATTACTTCTTACGTTTCTTCAGCCATAACTTAAAAAGCTCAGATAACACGTTAATCAGTAACGGAGCTAGAAACACTGTGAGTAAAGTTTCAACATATGTAACACCTCCCTTCCTTAAATTGAGAGGGCTAAAACATTATATCACACCCGATTTATATCATCAACATTACTTAATTCAAGGAAGAGACTATATACAATAATCCCTGAGTTATGGAAAAGCTATAGAGCCTAATCTAGGCGCAACTTCGCTGATTCATAGCAAACCGTGAATCAGCATATACACACACGAGAATACTGGATGGTCACCACTGCTCATATCTAGAGTTGGTAAATGTATTGATAATGCCCTATTGAGAGCTTCTTTGGACACTTTAAAACGGAGTGTTATGATTTGAAGAAGTATAAGACTTTTGAGAACTTGTTGCTGATATGATGATTACATCTACTTTCATAATAACGAACGTTTTTCAAGAGCAAGAAAGCGCAACAAGGGCCTTGCTCCTCTTGAAATGAGGAACAAGGCCCTTGCTTAATCTTTTATTATTTCATTGTCCACTTGACAGGGAGCAGTTCATAGTAACTACCTGATTTTTCTATTTTTTAAGCATTTTGCCAATTTTCCTGGTCTTCTTTAAAATCGTTTTTAAAAGGTCAAGTCCTTCTGGTGTGATATAGCCCTCTTCTTGGGCTAGGTGGATAAAGCTCGCTATAGTTTGAAAGGGTCACCAGTTTTGACACCAGCATCCGCAAAAGTTCTTATCTGCTTTTTGCTAGTTGATAGCTGAAAAATAGCTACAACACCCTAGAACATCTGCTCCTTCACGCTTGGCAGCCACGGCCTCAAGAACTGAGCCACCAGTTGAAATCAAATCTTCAACAACGACCATTTTTGCCCTTGAGCTACAGCCTTCAATTTGGTTGCCTGCTCCGTGGTCTTTTGGTTTTGCTACGGATATAAGCAAATGGCAGACTCATCTTGTCAGCGATGATGGCACCATGCGGAATGCCTGCAGTCGCTGTTCCTGCAATCACTTCTACCTCTAGGGAATTCTGCCTTGATAGCTTCCACAAAACCATTTTTCAATCAAGTTGCGTGTTTCTGGGTATGCAAAGCGTTACACGGTTGTCCGTATAAATCGGTGACTTAATGCCTGATGCCCATGTGAAGGGCTCTTCTGGTTTGAGGTAAACGGCCTGAATTTTCAATAGATGGCTGGCAATATCTTTAGCAAGTGTCATGGTGTGCTCCTTTTTATAGTGTTAAATGAATCTTCTTTTTAAATCCAATCTTGTGTCCATTCTTCTTTGATGGCATGATAGGCTGCAACTGGATCAGCTGCTTGCGTAATCGGACGGCCAACTACGATGTAGTCACTGCCAATCTGGTAAGCTTCTCCTGGGGTTACTACCCGTTTCTGATCTCCTGCTTCTGTCCCTCTTGGGCGAATACCTGGTGTCAGACAGATAAAGTCTTCATGAGTTGCTTGTTTGATAAGCTTGGCTTCTTGAGCCGAGCAAACGACTCCATCTAGACCAGCTTCAGCTGTTTTCTGGGCATAGTGGATAACCGACTCTTGGAGGCTGGTTTGGATATTTTGACACTCTTGCATTTGTTCCTCCGAGGTTGAGGTTAATTGGGTCACAGCTATGAGAATCCCCTTGTCTCCCAATCCTTCACGCGCTGCCTGCATCATCTCAACCCCACCTGCTGCCTGCACATTGGTCATGTCAACTCCCAGGTTCGATAAAATTTTCATGGTTGATTTGACTGTATTGGGAATATCATGCAGTTTGAGATCCAAAAAGACACTATGTCCTAACGATTTCAAATAGCGGACAACTTCAGGCCCTACAGCATAGTAGATTTCCATTCCTACTTTGACATAGAGCTTTTCCTCTGCTGGAAATAGGTCTAAGAATTCCTTGGCTTCTTCAAAACTTGGAAAATCCAGAGCTATGACTGGGCGACTTTCACGCATGCGTTTCTCCTCTTATCTTTCTTATCAGCCCAGCTTCCGTCAAAAAGACTACAAAAAAGGAACCTGCCAACAGCAAGGTTCCACGAAAAATGGGTAGAATCCACCCTTTCACCGTCTAACCTTAGCTGCCTCTCTGGACTGCTTTAAAGGTTTTTTACTATTCTATTATTTAAAGCGGAACTTGTCAAGTAAAAACTAGTATTCGACGAACTTTAAAGCCAAGACTCACAATCAAGCCGATAGAATGCTCTCAAGTTTATCGACTCTGTGATTGTTGAGTGGTTTGGTTTTGATTACCCTGTTCCTCTTGTTTTTTCTTTTCTTCCTCCAGCTTTTTCTTCTCCTCTTCTTTGGCCTTGATTCTTCTTCCTCAAGGGCCTTATCCGTCAAGCTATAACTATAGATACCAACTTCCATATCAATACCACTTGGTACTGTCAATTGTGGTTTTATCTTACTATAGTAAGGCAATTTTTACCTAGTTCAGATAGAGGAACCAAAACTTCATCTGTATCATACATGGTAATCTTGAGAAGATCACTTGTTACACTACTTGGAGCCAATTCAATCGTTTTGATCGCTTGCTTAATCTCTGGGCTGATTTCAGCCAGTTGTTCAATCAAGGTTTTGACTTGCTGTTCATCGTTGAAGAGAACAGATAGATAGGTTTCTGGAAGACTGACTAGGCTAACTGGACTAGTTTCCACCGTCCCACTAGAAAGAATCGGATAATGGTCCTCTCCAGAAACATAATAGGCTACAATCCCGTATTCCTTGACCTGGATGGTAAAATTGGTCGGGAATTGATAGTGAATGCTAGCAGATTCAATCCAGTGATTGGACTTAATCATCTCAGCATGCTTTGTCTTTATTGAGAGCAGATCAAAGGTATAGTCACTATCACGAATCCTGAAGCCTCTTTGATTTTGGTCTGCATTGGTCTCTACCGTACCAGTAACCTCTATGTTTTTCAAAGTTGAGTATGGCGTCAAGAGATAGATGGAAAAGAACAAGACAAGCAAACTTGGGATTAGAATCGTAACAGCACGCCAAATATGAACTGCTGGAATAGAAGGCTTGGCAGCCTTTTTCTTGGTTTTAACCTCTCTTTTCCTCTACCTTTTCTACTTTTGCTGCTTCTGATTCTTCGGCCTGGTCTTCCACTTGTTCTGCTTCAGCTTCTTCCTCTTCAAGTTCAGACGAGGACTCATCTGCTATAAGCTCCTTCTGCTCTTCGCTATTAGGATCTACTTCCGTTGCTTCCTCTGTATTTTCGGATATATCTGACTCTTGCTCTTCTTTGGTTTCTTCAGCCTTTTTACGCAGATACTCTCGGTTTTTCTTCTGCCACTCTGATAAGCTAGTTTCTGCATCAGAAGTTATTGAAACTTCCTTTTTGCCTGAATCTCCCTTGGCTTCTTCTTTAGCTAAGTTGGCCTCTTCTTCAGCCTTTTTTCGAAGATATTCTTGATTTCGTTTTTGCCACTCTGACAATTCCTTGCCTTGAGTTGGCTCTTGTTTCTTATCCTTTGACATCGATTTTCCTTATGATAGATCTTTTTTTAGTAGCGCATAAAAATCCGCCACAGATTTTAATTCATGAGAATTCTTCATCGTGTTCTGGTAGTCTTCTTTGTGGGTCAAAAGCTTGCTTACTTTTTCTTCTAAAGTAGACAAGGTCAAATCGCCCTCTTGCAACTCCTCAGCATAGCCTTTTTTCACAAAGTAAGCCGCATTTTCAATCTGATCTCCACGGCTAGCTTCACGCCCTAGAGGGACAATGACATGCAATTTAGCCATCGCCAATAGCTCAAAAATGGTATTGGCACCACCACGAGTAACGACTACATCAGCCATATTCATGAGCGGTTGATAGAGTTCAGTCACGTAGTCAACACGGTAGAGGTTTGAACTTAGTTCATTTTAAGCTAGCATCCCTGTTAGGTTGATGATATTATAACGACTAGTCAGCTCTTCCTTATGGTCTGTAACTAATTGGTTAAAGACACGCACCAGCAGAACCTCCGACGAAAAAGAAGAGTTGGTAGCTTATCATTGAAAGAGTTCGGATATCCACCATTTCTTCAGGCTCTTCCATAACTGGACCAGAAACCTTGTAACAGCTCCAACATGCTCTACCTTAGTGAGACTAGACGGTTGCTCAGTAGAGTACATCTTAGTCGCAAACTTATAGGCAATTTTATTGGCCAATCCCATAGAGAGGTCAGATTCATGGATAAAGACTGGTACTCTGCATACTCGCGCTGCAATAACAGGCGGAACAGATACAAATCCACCCTTTAGAAAAGAGAGCTTGTGGACGAACTCGAAGCATGATAAAGAGCGATTGAAGAATTTCAAAGCAACCTTTAAAGACGTCAACCATATTTTTGCCATGAGAAATAACGACGTAATTTCCCAGTTGCAATAGAATGGAAGGTCACATCTAGACCCGATTTGAGGATTTCTTGATACTCAATTCCGTTTTTATCACCAATATAGTGGACTTCCCAGCCATCTTCAATGAACTTGGGCATTAACAAAAGGTTGAGGGTGACGTGTCCAACCGTTCCCCCACCTGTAAATACTATTTTTTTCATATTATCCCTTTAACTCCGCTACAGTGTCGATGAAAAGATCTCCACGCACTCAAAGTTGGCATACATATCCCAGCTCGCATTAGCAGGGACTGAGAGAACAACATCTCCCTCTTCCGCAAGTTCAGAAGCCTTACGAGTCGCATCTGCAATATCAGTCGCGTCGACATAAGCCACCAGCTTTATCCGCTGCACGTTTGACACGTTCTGCAGATTGACCGAGGATGACCATTTTCTTAAGTCCGGTAATGTCTGGAAACCAATTCGTCAAACTCATTACCACGGTCCAACCCACCAGCAATCAAGATAACCTTGCTGTTGTCAAATCCAGACAAGGCTTTTTGAGTCGCCAAGATATTGGTTGACTTGCTATCGTTGTAAAATTTTATACCCTTGATTTCATCTACATACTGGAGACGGTGTTTGACTCCACCAAAGGCTGACAAGGTTTCTTGATGATTTCATTATCAACTCCACGAAGCTTTAGCAACAACAATGGTTGCAAGAGCATTTTCCACATTGTGGCTACCAGGAACTCCGATTTCATTAGCTGCCATGACTTTTTCACCACGGAAGTAAAGAAGACCATCTTCAAGATAAGCACCGTCAACCTTTTTCAAGTGTTGAGAATGGTACTACAGTCGCGTTTGTCTTTGTAGCAAGCTCTTTAGCTAATTCCTGGTTGAAGTTCAATACTAAGTAATCAGCCGCTGTCATATTGCTTTGAATATTCCACTTGGCTGCCACATAGTCTTCAAAAGAACCGTGATAGTCAATATGTGTTGGCATCAGGTTGGTGATAACAGCAATTTCAGGATGGAATTCCTGGATTCCCATTAATTGGAAAGAGGAAAGTTCCATAACAAGGGTATCCTTATCTGTCGCAGTTTGAGCCACCTGACTAGCAGGATAACCAATGTTACCTGATAAGAGTCCATTTTGCCCTGCAGCAGTCAGAACTTCTCCAATCATGGTTGTAGTCGTAGTCTTACCATTTGAACCAGTAATACCGACGATTGGTGCATCAGAAATCAAGTAGGCCAACTCAACCTCTGTCAAAACTGGAATGCCTTTTTCTAGAGCTTTTTTTCAATCATCAGGTTGCTATAAGGAATTCCTGGATTTTTACCATGAGGGCAAAAATCTTCATCCAATAATTCCAAAGGATGTCCACCAGTGACAACCTTGATGCCCTCTTCCAAGAGACTTTGCGCAGCTGGATTTTTCCTCAAAGGCTTGCCATCATTCACCGTTACGATGGCTCCTAGCTTGTCCAAGAGACGAGCTGCAGACTCACCTGATTTAGCTAAACCTAGGACTAATACTTTTCTTATTTTCAAATTGATCAATTCGTTTTCATATCTAGAACTCCATTTCTACTCTTACTATTTTTACCATTTTTATGAAAATAAAAAGCCACAAAAGGGCTTTCTTATTTGTTTTTGTCCTCTACCAATTATTCTACAGACTTGAGAGCTTCTAACATATCCACCTTTCGGAGATAATGATTGACAAAAACTCCTAGGATGGTCAAAATGACACTGACAGCTAGAACTGGGATGAGATAAACTTCCCAGCCGACCTTTGGTTGAAAAACGAAGGTACCAGGGTGCGATCATCTGAATGAGAAATTGATGGAGATAAAGCCTGATACCAATCCTACAATCATTCCAATTAGTGACAATAGGATGGTTTCCCGATAGATGTAAAGGGTAACTTCTTTGTTATGAAAACCAAGAACCTTGATGGTTGAGAGTTCCCGAATCCGTTCAGCAACATTGATATTGGTCAAATTATAGAGAATCACAATAGCTAGTAGCACCGATACCAGCACCAAAATCGCTATGGTATGATTCAGAGAATTAGCAAAACTTTCAAAGAGTTGAATGGTGGAGGCATTTTTGAACGAGACCACTGACAGCCGCCTGGTCCATAAATTCTCCTGCGACTCTTTCAGTATTCCCTTCACTTTTATCCTTAAGTTGGACCAGATAGGTGTTCATCTTGGGAGCTTGACCATATATCTCCTCATAGGTCGCCTGATTCATATAAACAAAATGGCCTACGTAGTGTTCGGTAATGGCTCCAACCTTAAAGGTTTTTCCATCTATTGTAAAGTTGTCACCAACGGAAACTCCTGCTAACTGGGCTAATTTTTCAGTCAGAACAGAGTCCGTTAGATAAGCTCAGTTTTTCCCCATTTTTTTCTAAATGGACAAAGGGATCCAGGTCATCTTGATCCGTTACCATCATGGTCACGGTTTGAACACCTGCCTTGCCAGCATACTTTTCCTCAACCTGTTTGGAAGAAATTAAACGATAGTTTTCAACTTCATCACTCTGCAATTTTTCTTCTAGCTTTGCCTTATCAGAATCTGAAGCTCGAGAATTGACAGAGAGAATCATCTGATATTGTTGCAGATCCTTAAACTGTCTGTCAGCAACTCCTACCACAGAAGATTGAATACCAAGACCTGCAAAGAGGAGGGCTACTGAACCTGCAACTCCAAAAATGGTCATCAGCATGCGTTGTTTGTAACGGAAAATATTGCGGGCAGTTACCTTTTGGGTAAAGCTCAAATGAGACCAGATAAATGTGATGCGCTCCAAGAGAATCTTTGAGCCCTTGACTGGTGGCTTGGGTAGTAATAATTGCGCTGCTTCTTCATGCAACTCTCTGCGAGATACAAGGTAGGCAGGTAGAACACTAGCCACTAAAGCTAGTCCCAAAGCCAAGCAACTATAGGTCCAGTAGAAATACTGCTGACTCTCGCCAACAATCATTCGCTCAGTGATGATATGCGAAATAGTAGGTGCTAGGATGTAGTGACCAATCAGAATTCCTAGTAGAGTGCCAAGAGTACCAGCAACTAGACCGTAAATCACAAACTTAGCAATGATATCCTTGCTATGGTAGCCTAAAGCCTTAAAGATACCAGCATTGGTCCTTTCCTCGTCTACAAATCGTGTCATGGTGGTAAAGGTAACCATGGCTGCTACAGCATAGAGAACAACTGGAAAAATATTCCCTACGGCACGAATACTCATGGCCGAATTACTATACATGAGATAACCTTGACCAGTAGGAGAACTCTTGCGATTGTAGACATGATAGGTTGGCTCTGTCAGAGCATTGACTTCATCCTGACTGGTCTGCCATTTTGCCTTTTCGTTAGCAAGGTCGCTTTCAGCTTGACTTAGTTTTTCCTTTTCCTGCTTCAGTTGTTCTTAGCTTCTCCTAACTGACTAGATGCTTGACTTTTTTAGGGTTCTGGTAGTTGGCTCACTTGATTTTCTTGAGCTTGTAGACGCGTTTCGATTTCTTGCAAGCGTTTCTTGCCAGCTGTCAAGTTGGTCTCTGCTTCATCCAGTTGTTTCTTGCCTTCATCAAGGGACTCTTGGGCATCCTTCTTCATTTTCTCTAGCCGCGCTTGTCCATTGTCAGCAACTAGTTCCTTTAAAGTCTCCTCTTCTTCCTCTAGCTTCTTTTCGTAATCACTAGAGAAAGGATTGACATCTGTTAGGCTAGCAAAACGCAGGCGGGCAATCGTGTAAACAGAGCTCTTAAAATTTTCTTCAGTTACGACAGCGTAAGCTGCTAGATTTCCATTACCACTAGCTGAACTCCCCATATCCGTTTTTGAAAAAATATCTGGAGAGTGGACAAAGCCTGTAATGGTATAACTATCCCGCTTTAATTGAGAATTACTGCTTCTTTTTGACTCAAATGAAATGACTTGACCAATCTGATAGCGATCTTTTCCAAAAAGTCCGCCAAGGCCAATTCATCTTCTTTTCAGGCAAACGACCTTCCGTTACTTGAAATTTTGAAATCTTTTCAGTATTTGAAAAGATTCGTATAGCATCTTCACTGTTTGACAGAGTCAAATCTGTCATATAACCAAATTCGACATCTGCTCCCTGATAGGTTTGTAATTCTTCCTGGTCTGCCTGATCTAGACCATAATCTGCTATGACGATCATATCTGCCGCATTGGTATCTTTCAGATGAGCCCAAGCCGTTTGCTCCATATTGGGACTGGCTACTTTGAGACCAACCACGGCTAAAGAACCTAACATCATCAGAGTTAGGATGGATAAAAACCGTCCCTTTGAACCTGTGAAAGACTGGAGCAGGTCTTTCCAATATGTCTTTCTTTTTCATCTCAATACTCCAAATCATCAATATCCTGTGGTTGAGATTGAGGACAACACTCTTGACACTGGCATCATGCATCTGAATCACGCGATCAGCTATGGGAGCTAGCGAAGCATTATGGGTCACGATGATAATGGTGGCTCCTTTTTACGTGACATATCTTGAAGAATCTTCAGAACCTGCTTACCAGTCTGGTAGTCCAAAAGCTCCCGTTGGTTCATCACAAAGGAGAATTTTAGGATTTTTAGCCACCGCTCGGGCAATGGATACCGTTGTTGCTCGCCACCTGATAGCTGGGCTGGAAAGTTATTGAGACGGTGACCTAAGCTCACATCCTTGAGAACCTGCTCAGGATCCAAGGCATCAGCAACAATTTCTGAAGCTAGCTCAACATTTTTCTTTAGCAGTCAAGTTAGAAACCAAGTTGTAAAATTGAAAGACAAAGCCAACGTCATCTCTACGATAGTTGGTTCTCTGATGAGAAGTGAAATTCGAGATATTAGTCCCATCAATCCAGACTTGCCCTTCATCGTTTGTATCCATACCACCTAGAATATTTAAAACGGTTGACTTCCCTGCACCCAGATGAACCCAAGGATAATGACCAGTTCTCCCTTTTTCAATCTCGAGTTGACATCTCGATTTGCTACATTTCTGTATCACCAGTATGATACCTCTTATAGCTATTTTTCATTTTCAATATAAGCCATCCTATCTCTCCTCTTCTCCTATTTTCATCTTTATTATAACTTTTTGAGGGAGAAAAAAGCTATCCCTGTAGACTAATGAGAGATTTAAGACTTACAGAGATTAGTTTATACACATGTTATAATAGCTATGGCATATAGTGCAGATTTTAAACAAGGAGCATTAGATTACATCAAAGAGGGACATCAGCCATGTCGAGGCGGCCAAAGTTTTTGATGTTAGCGTCAGAACTCTCTTCACGTGGGAAAGAAAATTACGTGAACAAGGACACTAGAGCGGAAAAGAGCAGTCGTCAAAAAGCGGAAGATTCTCTGGATAAATTGAAATCCTTTGTAGAGACTCATCCAGATGCTTTTTACGAGAAATTGCGGCACATTTGATTGTGCTGTCCCTTCAGTATGGAGCAGCTTTAAAAAGCGAGATTAATGTCACTTTAAAAAGACGACTAGTTTTAGGAACAAGATCCAGAGAAAGTCGCTGAGTTTCTTGATATTTTGGATAACCCTAAAAGATTTACCAGTCGTATATATTGACGAAGGGAATCGACCACTACCTCTATCGTCCTTATGCAGGGCTCCTAGGGGAGAAAGTCTATGAAAAGATTAGCGGACGGCGTTTTGAGCGGACTTCAATTGTTGCAGGACAAGTAGATGGAGAGTTTATGCTCCATGATTTATAGGAAAGCATGACGAGTAACTTCTTTGTGGAGTGGTTCAAAACGCAACTCCTTCCTGCTTTGAAGACACCTCATGTCATTGTCATGGACAATGCTAGTTTTCATCCCAAGGACATTTTGGATGAACTTGCATTCAAGATAAACACTTTTCTTACCTCTACCACCTTATTCACCAGATTTGAATCCTATTGAGCAAGCTTGGGCTCTCTTGAAAAAGACAGTGACAGATTTATTAAGGGAAGTTCAAAATATTTTTTTGAATGTTTTAGAGTGCTTTTTAAAACTAAATGACTATATACCCTAAAAAGCTATGAATAGACACAAATAGACTGAATTTTATAGTAGATTGAAATAAGATGTGAACAAAGCGATTGGAAAAGTCAAATTGATTTCTAAAAATGTTTTAGAATTTATAGCGTACTACTCTAGATTCAATCAACTATAAAAGGTTAAAACAACTCTTCTTCCAACTAATTAAAAGCAAAAAGCCATTCCTCAAGGGAACAGCTTTCTCACTTATAATTAAAGGTTTCTCCAGCCAACTTATCTGCTAGCTTGGGAAAGAGAGTATAAAACTTATGGGCTAGGTTCAACAAAATCGGGAGATTAAGTTCTCGTTTGTTTTTCCCTATAATCTTGACAATCTTTTTAGCCACTGCATCTGGTTTCAACAGGAAGCGTTCAACCGACTTGAGATAGGTACCATCTGGGTCGCCTGGTCAAAAATCCTGTTCAGATTGGTCCTGGATTAACTGTTGTCACATAGACACCATAGGGCATGAGTTCAAGGCGCAGAGCATTTGAAAAACCAATGGCCGCAAACTTGGTCGCTGAGTAGAGACTGGACTTGCCAGTAGCGATTAAACCTGCCATGCTGACGATATTGATGATATGACCTTTTTCGACTTTCCTTCATTCGAGACACAAGACGTCGAGATAGATTCATCAGGGCAAAGGTATTGACCTCAAACATCTGGTGAATATCTTGGTCAGAAATCTGGTCAAATTCCTCAAAAATCCCGTAACCAGCGTTGTTTATCAAAACATCAATCTTGCCATAACGTGAGATAGAGGGTCTGCTACCAGAGTTTCTAAGGGCTGAATCATCAGTAATATCGATTTCAATCAATTCTGCATGGGGATGGTTTCCGTAGAGTTGGGCTAATTTTTCCTTATTTCGACCAAAGCAAGATAAGTTGGTCATTTGGCAGGAGTTTGACCATCTCTTGTGCTAGGCCACCGCTAGCTCCGGTAATGAGAATAGTACGCATGCTTATCCTTTCCCAATCTTTTAGATTTCCACTTCTTCTAAGTCTTTGACCACATGGACATTTTCAAAAACACTAGCAGCGTCTTTTTTGAGCTTGCTGATATCTTTTGAGAGAAAACGGGCACTGATATGGTTGAGCAAGAGGCGTTTAGCACCTGCTTCTACCGCTACTTGTGCAGCCTGCATGTTAGTAGAGTGGCCATGGTTACGAGCAATTTTTTCATCACCCTTGCCATAAGTCGATTCATGGACAAGGACATCGGCATTGACAGCCAGACGCACACTGGCATCCGTTTTTCGAGTGTCTCCTAAAATAGTGATAATCTTACCAGGACGTGGCGCTGAGATATAGTCTGCTGCCTTGATTTCAGTTCCGTCTTCCAAAACAACATCTTGACCATTTTTGATTTTACCAAAAAGCGGGCCAAATGGGACACCAGCTGCCTTGAGTTTTTCAGCATCTAAAGTTCCTTCTAGATCCTTTTGGATAACATGATAACCAACACAGAAAATAGTGTGGTCCAGCTCTTCTGCATACACCGTAAATTTATCGGTCTCAAGGATTTTTCCTAAAGAATCTTGGTCAAACTCATGGAAATGAATCTTATAGGGCAGGCGTGAACCAGATACACGAAGACTGGTTAAGACAAATGACTTGATCCCTTGAGGTCCATAGATGTCCAAATCTGTCTGCTCTTCATTGGCTTGAAAGGCACGACTAGAAAGGAAACCTGGCAGGCCAAAAATGTGGTCTCCATGCAGGTGGGTGATAAAGATTTTACTGACCTTTCGTGGTCGAATCGTGGTTTCCAGAATACGATTTTGCGTTCCTTCTCCACAGTCAAAGAGCCAAACTTCGTTAATCTCGTCCAAGAGTTTCAGGGCGAGACTTGAAACGTTGCGGGCTTTAGAGGGCTGACCAGCCCCTGTTCCTAAAAATTGAATATCCATTCGATACTTTCTAATTAATCAATATATAACATAGCTGTGCGGTTTTCCGATCGGAAATAGCGCTTGCCAGAAAAAGCAGCAGCTTCTTGCAGTAAATCCTCTTGGCTGTAGCCTTTGAGACGTTTGCGACCATCAGCCAAACTTTCCAAATCAGTCAAAGCTGTGAGACTCTCCATTCTAACAACTTCCTCATCTCCAACAGCCTTCATGTAAATCTTACCAGACTCTTCAAAGACTAGTTGATGAGGAAAAATTTGCGCAATCTCAAAAAGCAAGTCATCTGAGATTACCTCTTCATTTTCAGAGAAAATCCGACCAGACCACTCTCTCTCATAGCAAAAACCAAAAGGATTTACCAGACAGATTAAGACGAATAAAAGGCTTATTTTCAAAGGTGAAACTTGGCTCAACATTGTAGAGGTTCAGTTCATGACTGAGTTCTGCAAAATAATCCGTCGCAGCCTCAGGACTCTTTTTCTGGTAGAGTTCTGCAAAATAGGCATTGACCACACTTGGCGGAGGTGTGATCAGTGCCAACTGCTCCTGCTCTGTTTTACCAGCTAAAAGCTGGTCCAGATAGACCTTGTCTAAACTTGTATAGCCACCATACTTGAGAGCTAATGATTTGATATCAGTCATAAAATTCTTCTAATCTCCATTTATTTTTTCTCAGCAATGTAGCCTCTGATGACTTCGCCGTCATCTTGGTAGTCATGTTTTTCAAGATAGCGACACTCTCTAAATCATGAATCTTGTATGACTTAGAAAAAGGCACGCGCAAAGTAAAGGCTTCAAAAATTTCCTTAATCTTATCTAGCAATAAAAGCCTGCAACTGTTCACGACTATTCTCAGACTTGGCAGAAATCAATGCATAAGGCGTTTGAGTAGCGTAAAGTCCTCCACCAAATCTGCTTTATTATAAAGGGTCAGGCGAGGAATATCCTCCATGTCCAAGTCTTTCATGATGGAGAGGACCGTTTTTTCATGTTCCTCATGGTAAGGATTGCTGGCATCAATAACATGAACTAGAAGGTCTACATGCTTGCTTTCTTCCAAGGTCGACTTGAAACTAGACACTAACTCTGTCGGCAAATCTTGAATAAACCCAACGGTATCTGTCAAGGTTACCTGTAGATTGCCCCCCAGATGGATGCTTTTAGTTGTCGCATCCAGAGTCGCAAAGAGCTCATCTGCCTCATACTGGGTCTTGCTAGTCAAGGTGTTCATGATGGTTGACTTACCAGCATTGGTGTAGCCAATCAAACCAATCTTAAAGGTACTTGACTCCAAACGTTTTTCTCGAACTGTCGCTCGATTCTTCTCCACCACTTTAAGTTGACGATCAATATCTGTGATTTGGTTGCGAACACTACGACGATTAAGCTCCAGCTGGCTTTCACCTGGACCACGAGAACCAATGCCCCCTGCCTGACGGCTTAGCATAATCCCCTGACCAACCAAACGAGGCAAGAGGTATTTGAGCTGAGCTAGATGAACTTGGAGCTTCCCTTCATGGCTTCGAGCCCGCATGGCAAAGATATCCAAAATCAACTGCATACGGTCAATGACCTTGACACCTAACACTTCCTCGAGGTTAACATTTTGCCGTGGTGTCAAACGGTTGTTGACGATGACAGTCGTGATTTCTTCTGCATCCACCATTTGAGCTATTTCTTCCAACTTACCAGAACCGACGAAGGTCTTGGAGTCGTATTTTTCACGTTTTTGTCTGTAACTATCGACTACGACTGCACCAGCCGTCTTAGCCAGACTAGCCAGCTCTTCCATGGAGAGGTCAAAATTATCCATGCCCTGAAGTTCAACACCAATCAGCAGGACTCGCTCCTCTTTTTTTCTCCGTTTCAATCATTTAAAAACTCCTCAATCTGGTTTTAAAATACGGTCTTGCACACCAGATTCTCCTATCTGATAAAAGGTCACCTGCATGCGATTGCGGAACCAGGTTAGCTGACGTTTGGCAAAACGACGGGTCGCCTGTTTGAGACTGTCACTGGCCTCCTCCAGGCTCTGCTCTCCACGAAAATAAGGAAAGAGCTCCTTATAGCCAATCCCTTTAGCAGCCTGCACATCTGGATAATGGTCAAACAACCACTTGGCTTCATCCAACAGTCCAGCTTCAAACATCAAATCCACACGGTGGTTAATTCGTTCATAAAGCTGACTACGCTCATCATCCAAGCAAATAATCAGAGGTTCATACAAGGTCTCTTGATTTTCCAAGTCTTGACCAAAATGGGCAATTTCTAAGGCACGCATGGCACGACGACGATTAAACTGGGGAATTTCAAGGCCTGCTTGATCCACCAGATGAGCTAATTCCTCATCTGTATAAGGATCTAAACTAGCCCGATAGGCTAAAATCTCCTCATGAGGTGTCTCCCCACCAAGATGATAGCCTTCTAGCAGACTCTGGATATAAAGTCCTGTCCCACCTGCATAATAGCGAGCTTACCTCGACTTTGAATATCCTCAATGGCTGCCTTAGCTTCTGAAACAAAATCAAAAGCCGAGTAAGACTCGGTTATCTCTCTCACATCAATCAAGTGATGAGGAACACTTGCCTGCTCCTCTGGACTAGCCTTGGCTGTCCCAATATCAAGTCCTCGATAGACTTGCTGGCTATCTCCACTAACCACTTCGCCATTAAAACGCTTAGCAACTTCAATGGCTAGAGCTGTCTTTCCAACTGCAGTCGGTCCAACAATCACAATTATTTTTGTTTTCATCTTTTTCCTGAAAAATTCTCATTTTTCGCTACTATTATTATATCACAAAAAGGTCAGTCAGAAAAATGCGACCTCTTGAGGTAGCTGGCTGATTTATAAGTTAAAGGAGGAATACTCATGGCTAAAGGATTCGCTAAAGGTCTTGTAACAGGTATTTGCAGGAACTGTCGCTGCAGTTGTAGGTGCAGTATACGCAGTTAAAAAGAAAGTGATCGAACCAGAAGAACAAAAAGCAGCTTTCATCGAAGAAAACCGTAAGAAAGCAGCGCGTCGTCGCGTATCATCACTAAGCAACAAAAAAGTTGGATTTTTCTCAACTTCTTTTTATATTATTAAATAGCCAAGTCAAACTTCAATTGCGGTTTTACGGGATCATAGTCAACTAACTCAAAGTCCTCCGCTTTGATGTCAAAGAAATTAGTCTTATCTGGTGCATTCAAGACCAAACGGGGTTGGCAATTTGAAGGCTCACGACGAAGCAATTCCTGAGCTTGTTCAAATTGATTGTCATAGATGTGAAGGTTGTTGATAAAGTAGAAGAATTTCCCAACTTTCCAACCAAAGTGTTTAGCAATCATCATTTGAAGAGCTACATACTGCATGGCATTGATATGATGAGCCACCAGCATATCGTTAGAACGCTGGGTCAAGGTCGCATCCAGATAGATGTCCCCATCAACTCGACGGACATCAAACATAGTCTGAAAGGCACAAGGAAGAAGACCATCTGTCTCCTCAAAAGCCTGATAATCCCAAAGTGAAATGATGTTACGACGGTTCCAAGGATTGGCTTCTAACTGTTTGAGAATCTTGTTAATGATATCATGCTTCTTAACAACAGCCCCATAACGTTCCCCAATAGTCCCTGTATCTCCAACTTCCCAGTCATTCCAGTAGTGAACATTGTACTTGTCATTGAGAACTTCCAAACTATTGGTCTGATCTTGGTAGATCCAAAGCACTTCTTTAATAGCTGATTTAATAGCGATAGGACGCAAAGTTGTGATGGGAAATTCACCCTTAGACAAATCATACTCTGCAAAGGCCCCTGTGATGTACTTGGAGTTAGCCACGGTCCATCCTTATACTTGGGACGAGCTTGCTCAGAAAACACACCCTCATTCAAGATTCGCTCGATATTTTCTTTAAAAATCGTATCTGCTTTTGTCATTTACTCTCACCTCAATTATTGTCTTAACTAGTATAGCATAAAAAGGTTTTTTCTACCTGCTCAGAAAATCAATAGCCTTTTTATATCTCTTCAATCTTTCCTATCCTTTTCAGTAATAGAAGACAATCTCGATAAATCTGAATTATGTTTTTAGATCAGCTAATTTTTACTACTCTTGCAGAGGATTTTTCTTCACAGTTTCAGATATGTTTGATAATCTTGCTCCTTTTTCTTTGTCAAAACCTGAACAGCAGTAACTACTGTTTCTGGTAAACCAGCTTGTAATAGTTCTTCAGCTGAAACAGGACTATCCTCTATAACATCATGTAGCAGAGCCACTGCTTTTTCTTCTTCAGTATCAACTTGGCTTGCTACATAGATTGGATGTTCTATATAATCTACTCCTGCCTTATCCAGTTGCCCTTCATGAGCTTGCCTAGCAATAGACAAGGCTATATCAATCATGGACTGTTCTACAGTATTCATCCAAAACTCCTCCTATCATTAGTGAGTTATTACTTTATTCTAACAACTTCAACTTAAAAAGAGCTTGATCAATATCCAAGCTCTTGATTCATGTGCATTATTGCAATACAAGTGAAGCTGCTCCGATAACTCCAGCATCATTTCCTAGAGTTGCAAGAGCCAATTTTGTTGATGTGCGTACTTGTGGGAAGGTATTTTTCGTCATAGACTTTTTGAACACCTTGGAGAAGGAAATCTCCTGCAGCTGATACACCACCACCGATAACGATTGTTGATGGGTTTAGGATTGAACCAATGTTAGCACATGACGATTCCCCAAGTAACGTGAGAAGTTACGGTAAACGATCAAGGCAAGGTCGTCTCCTTCTTTTGCCAAATCAAAGACAGTCTTAGCGGTTACTTCTTCTCCATTATCAATCAAAGCGTTTCAAGGCTGCATCGCCTTCGTATTCATCGGCATAACGACGAGTCAAGTTGACAATTCCTGTTGCCGAAGCCACTGTCTCAAGCAACCTTTCTTACCACAAGTACATGCGATTGGTTGGTCAAAGTCAACAGTGATGTGGCCAAGCTCACCTGCTGCACCAGCCACACCGTGAAGCAATTTGCCTTCAGCGACAATACCGCCACCAACACCAGTACCGAGTGTCATAAAGACAACATCTGGTTGGTTATCTCCAGCACCCATCCAACGTTCACCAAGAGCTGCCACGTTGGCATCATTATCGATGAAAAATGGAATACCCAGGCTTTTTTCCATCTTTTCTTTGATTGGTTGAAGAGTTTTCCAGTTCAGGTTGTAGGCACCGATAACAGTCCCTTTTTCACGGTCAACCACACCAGGTGACCCCATACCAATTCCACGGAAATCTTCAGCAGACAATCCAAGCAAAGCCCAATCTGTGTTGAATAGTTTCAATCATATCGTCTACGATATGGCTTCCTTCATCAAAATGTTAGTCTTGATAGACCATTTTTCTTGGATTTCTCCTTCTTGCGTTAAAATAGCGAACTTGATAGAAGTTCCACCAAGGTCAATCCCAATAATCTTTTGACTCATTTTTATCTCCTTTATGATTTATCACTTCTTTATTATTTTTATCAAACTTGTTTCAGCAATTCAAGAAAACTTCTGGTTAATTTCTGCAAACTCTTTTGGTTTTGCCTTATTCAAAACATGAGGGGCCGTCAGGGATGATCTGAAACTGAGAATCTGGCATCAGTTCATGAATACTTTTCATTGAACTGAGATTAGGCTTATCCTGACTACCACAAATTAACAAGCTTGGATAGGGACAATTCCGTGCAATCTCTCTTAAATCAAGTGTTTTTAATTCCTCAGAAACTCCAACCATAAGAGCTTTTATCTGCTCCCTGTTTCTCAAATATCCTCTTAGGAAGCAATTTGAATATCAGCAACTGAATATAAAAAGGAATGTTACCCGCTAGTTTCAGTGGACAGCCTGACAAAACCAAGGCCTGAAGATTTGGTGAGATCATAACTTGAAAGCTCCAACGCAAGTGCAGCCCCTAAAGACAAACCGATTAAGACAAAAGATTCTGTCTCCTCTGATAAGTGCTGATAAATGCGCTCTTTGGCTTCTTGGTAGGTTCCAACTCCAGAAGGGAATAAGTCTAGGGCTTCAGAAGGATAATCTGCCAGCAAATCTTGAACTTCCCTCCAACTATCTGCTGACTGACCTAGGCCATGTAAAAATATAAGTTTCATTTGAGTTCTCCTGTAATGATAACTCATACAAGTCCCTAACCGCATTGCAGGCATAAATAACTTCTGCTTCTTTCAAATCTGATAAAGTCAAGACCTTCTCTTCTACCCTGCCCATTTTTCAAGCAAATGTTGACGATAAATCCCTGGTAAAAGACCTAGTTGACTTGGCGGTGTATAGAGTTTACCATCCATTTTTCAAAACCAGATTGCCAATAGAGGTTTCAAAGCAATTTTCCATCAGCAGTGTGATAGATAATTTCCTGCTCTCCCACTGTCAAATGTGGGCGGTGTGTTGTCTTGAGGTAGATAAAAGGCCTGTTTCCAAGTCAGCTTCTTGCAGACAAAGTTTAGCCTGACAGAAGCTAGAGCTAAGCGGTGTCAATACTTGTCGATCAATTTCTATTTCTCCAGACTTGCTGAGACTGATTCGTATCCGATAATCTTGATGGAGGTCACAAAGCCTGACACTCCTTCTCTATTTCTTGTCTCAAAACCAGCTTCATCAAATGGAAAGGCAAAGTAACGACTAGCCTTTTGCAGTCTTTCTAGATGTTGATTTTTAAAGAGCAAGGTTTTCTGGCTGATTTTTCCTGTCGTAATCAGTTGAAAACGAGGCTGTTTGCGATAGAGAACTGCCGCTTTTGATGGACTTCACGTATTCTGACTCCCAAGTGCTATCCCAAGTGATGCCTCCACCGACTCCATAGATGGCTTGCCCTCGATGCAGTTGAATGGTTCGAATAGCCACATTGAAAATCCGTCTACCATTGGGAAGTAAGAGTCCAACAGTTCCACAGTAAACTCCTCTAGCTTGTGGTTCCAAGTCCTTGATAATTTCCATAGTCGCTATCTTGGGAGCTCCTGTAATAGAACCACATGGAAAGAGCGAACGGAAGATTTCTACTAGATCAACATCCGGTCGTAACTGACTCTTGATGGTCGAAGTCATCTGCCACACTGTAGAATACTGTTCCACCTGGCAGAGACGCTCCACATGCTCACTACCAACCTCAGAAACTACGATTCATGTCATTTCGCAAGAGATCCACTATCATCATGTTTTCTGAGCGATTTTTTGGATCCTGTTCCAACCAAGCTGCTTCTTTCAAGTCGTCATCGTTATTCAAACCACGTTTAGTTGTGCCCTTCATAGGACGAGTGGTCAACTCACGACCATTTTGCTCAAAAAAGAGTTCTGGACTCATGGAAATCACTGCCATGTCGTCATGCTCAACGTAAGCATTGTAACCTGCTTCCTGCTCCACCACCATACGATTATAGATAGCAAAAGGATTAGCACTTAAATTCTGTTTGAGTTGGACAGTATAGTTGACCTGATAAGTATCCCCTTGACGTAAATGATGGTGAATTTGGGCAATCGCCTTTTCATACTCCTCTGCAGATGTTACTTCCTGCCAATTTGAGCAAATCCACCTCCTCATAAGTCAGAGGAATGCTAGATTTTTCAACGCTGTCATGAACGGTAAAATACAGTAGATACTCTCCCAGTAAAGGAGCCTTGTGAACTGCTAACTTCTCCTCAAAAGCTGGCGCAGCCTCATAGCTGACATAACCCACCACATAATAGCCCTGCTCTTGGTAGCTTTCCACTTGAGCTAACAAGTCTGTTACTTCTGCTAAATCTCTGGTTTTTAACTCTTTGATAGGCTGGGTAAAGGTGTATCGCTCACCCAAAGCCCTAAAATCAATCACTGTTTTTCTATGCATATCCTAAGTATACCATAAAAGCCAGACCCCAACAGGAGATCTGGCTTTTTTAACTAATATGGTTGAGAAAACTTACTCAACATAATCCAACAAATAACCATAACCCTTTTCTTCCATTTGATCCTTTGGAATAAAACGGATGAGACAAGCTATTGATACAATAGCGAAGTCCCCCTTGTCCTGAGGTCCGTCTGTAAAGACATGTCCTAAGTGGGAATCACCAGTTCGGCTTCTGACTTCTGTTCTAACCATATTATAAGACTTGTCTTCCTTGTAGGTCGCAACATCTGGACTGATAGGCTGGGTAAAACTTGGCCAACCACAACCCGATTCAAATTTATCTTTCGAAGAAAAGAGGGGTTCGCCAGTCGCAACATCCACATAAAGACCTGCTTCAAATTTATCCCAGTAACGGTTTGAAAAGGCACGTTCTGTTTGACCGCTTTGAGTTACTGCATACTCCTCTGGAGACAGTAGTTTTTTAATTCATCGTCGCTCGGTTTTGGATATTGACTCGCATCAATGACAGGATAGGCTGCTTGATTGACATTGATATGGCAATATCCATTAGGATTTTTCTGGAGATAGTCTTGGTGGTAGTCCTCAGCCACAATAAAATTGCTTAAGGCCTCCTTTTCAACCGCTAGAGGCTGGTCGTATTTCTGAGCAACTTGTTCAAAAACTTGATTGATAACTTCTAAATCTTTCTCATCTGTATAGTAGACTCCTGTTCTGTACTGAGTCCCCACATCATTTCCCTGCTTATTTTTACTAGTTGGATTGATAATGCGGAAATAATGGAGCAAGATTTCTTTTAATGAGATTTGATTGGCGTCATAGGTCACATGAACAGTTTCAGCATGCCCGGTTTGGCCAATCAATTCATACTGGGTTGTTTCTCCTCTCCCATTTGCATAGCCAGAAACAGCATCTGTCACACCTGCCACTCGTGAAAAATACTCTTCGACTCCCCCAGAAAACAACCTCCCGCTAGATAGATTTCATGTAAGTCAGCATCTTTACTTGGCTCAGTTTTTCTTGGCCTTTTGTCCCTGACTAACTGCCGCCTTCTCGATTTGAGTGGTATCTGTGTAGCTTTGCGCTCCTTTTTCCAAAAGAAATAAAAATTCCAATAATAATGCAAAATGATGATTCCTATGAATACAATTATTTTTAATTTATCATTCATGATGAGCCTCTAATCTATGCTTTTTTAGCGTCTGTAAAATAGTTTCCTTGTCCATAAAAGCCTGGCTGGGTCTTAACTGAGTCTACCTTCCTTATCAATAAAGGCCTGAGTCGGATAAGAACGGACTCCGTAACTTTTCCAAAAAGTTTGCCTGAAGGATCTAGAAGGACAGGGAGATTTTTATAGTCCAATCCTTGATACCATTTTTGGAAGGCTTCTTCTGCTTGCTCGCCTTTTTGACCAGGAGAAACGACTGTCAAAAACAACATAGTCATCGCTTTCTTCTTTTAGCCAGCTCATCGGTATCAGGAAGGCTGGCTAGACAAATAGAGCACCAAGATGCCCAAAATTTGAGATAGACCTTTTACCCTTATAATCAGATAGATGATAGGTTTTCCCATCAACTCCCGTGAGTTCAAAGTCTGTAACTGCTTCTCCGTTTTTGCTACCTGAGAGCTAACTTGCTTGTTTTGTCTCCATTTTGTTTATCAGCCTCGCTTGTTGTCTGATTTTTACAAGCTGATAGACAAAGCAAACTAGTGCAGACCAATACAGTTGTCTTTGCCATGTTTTTCATTTTCATCACCTTCTTTTTTTGTTATATGAATATAGATATCCACTTTATAGTTCTATTATATACCTATCACCCTAAAAAAATACTTGAAATCTGTTTGGAAAAATCATTAAGCTTCTTGATTACAAAACTCCCACCTGCTAAGCAGATGAGAGCTTTGGATTATTTAAAGATAGAAGTTTTAAAAGCTATCTGTTTGTTGAAGAAGTTTCTTGAAAGACTTTTTCTTTCAAAGCAACAGTATTGTCAAATTTAACAGATCCGTTATTTAGAGTAGCCTTATCTTTATCAACTGCTTCAGCAAATGCGCGTTTCAAGTCTTCATAGCTATTGATGTTTTACCATCAATTTCAATAGACTGAATTCCATTTTTAGCACTTGTCACAACTTCTTTGAAGTAAGCTTTCTTCCAATCTTCAAGATTGTTGAATTTTCCTTCAGAAATCTTGCTAATGATGAAGTCATCACCTAGAGTATCTTTTCCAGCTTTTTTAGATTCAGCTTTTAGCATGTTAGAAGCATAGTTTAAGAAGCCTTTTTCGTAGCCATAGTAACCCCAGATTCTGAAGGTATTGTGTTTGAAGGACATAGCTCCAGGAGCACCTTCACTTGTGTTCCCACCATAGATACCCGTCATCATTGGCACATTAACATAAGCAGAATCAAAGTCAGTAGGATTATAAACTCTGTTACCTGGACCACGGTTAGTCATGAAGTTATTGGTTACTAAGTCATCAACTGTACTCAAAGGAATAGCTTTTTCCTCATCACTTAAAGGTCGAACCTTATCGAATTGGTTCTTGGTGTTATTTCCACGGTATTGCTTATCAACCTTCTTGAACCAAGCGTTGTTTAAATCTTGATTTGCTTTATTGAGGACAGCCTCTCCTTCAAGGTAATCAAGAAGCATGAGAGTATCGTTGTAGCCCTTCATGTAACGATCAATTTCGTCACGTGACTTCAGATCATTTGGATTGGTGTTATACCATTGGTTTCCATTATTTGGACGTTCATAAGCCATGTTGAGACCTAGGGCTTGTACTCACCATTTGGATTTGACACTGATGGAGTTTGCAACATTCCTTGTGCAAATGCCTCAAGATCTGTTCCTTCACGGTGTCTTGAACCACCTAAATAAACCATTCGGTCATTGACGTGAGTTGTTTCGTGGGTAAAGGCTGAAATACCAAAAGTCACTAATCATATCGGTAACCATGAAGAAGACAGAATCATCTTTATATGGATTCTCATAAACACGAGCAGTTGCTCCCATACGCCAATCAGTCGCATGGTAACGATCGGTTGGTCCATACAATTCGCGAATTGGAGCTACATCTTTACCGCTATTAGTATGCCCATAACGGTCTGTGCTGATACCTTTATAATTTTGGTTATCCAAAACTGGTGTTGGTACCATGTTGTTGCTCTTCAAGAGTCTGTTACGAACGTTATCAATTGATAGACGTGACCAGAAGTCTAGATAATTTTGTTGAGCTTTATGCTTTATCAATTTCAGCTTTGAAGGCATTACGTTCTGCTTCAGTATACTTACCATATTTCTCAAATGAACTATAAGCCATTGTGTTGTAAGTTGAAATTCAGAACATATGTGCATCTTTCAAGTTCAAGAGTGGCAAGATCATCTTACCGTGCATATCATTGTTTAAGCCTTCATAGGCTCTGTGTTTCTTATCAGCAAACTCAGGAGTTGTTGTTGCTGGTTCAACGATATAAACATTGTCTTTGGTTGCTGATAAACCAATCGTTCAAGTTTGTATCACTTGTAAAGAGTTCCATGTTGTATTGCAAGAAATCATTGAGATTTCCAGAACGAGTATGCTTGCAGCTACTTCACGGAAGGCATCGTGTATGACTACCTTTGACATAGTCTTCTTTTGAACCGATTTCAATCAAACGGTCTAATACATCGACGTTCTTACCATAGAAGTCTGGTTTGAACAACATGAGTTGCTTGATATTGAAGTTATCAAACTTCACTCCGTAGTAACGATTGAGGTAAGACAAACCAAGGAGAATAGCCGCTTTCTTATCATCAACTTTCTTGATGAGGGCACGTTTAGCAGCTTCATCTGTGTTTAGTTGATGATCTTCATTTTCAAGCAACTGTTTCACAAATTTAGCTAGATTATCCTTGACTTCTTTGAAGGTTTCTTCGAGGTAAAGGTTCTTGATCGCATTTACTTGTTAGGACCAGTTCTACCTAAGTGTGTGTAGATAGGATCTGATTGCAATTCAACTGAGCTTAATTTTTCAACGATAGCATTGATAAGATCACTACGATCTTTGTCAACGATATTTGGTGTATAAACAACTTCTCCAAGTTCAGCAATGCTGTACTCTTTCACTTGTTTGACTTTAGAGTCTTTCGGTGAAATTGTAAAGATGTCTTTTGTCTTATCCCCATAATGAACCATAATATGGTCAGCATCAGCCAATTCTGTCACAAAGGCATTTCCCTTCATAGCAGTAACAGACAATACTTCCTTGGTCAAGAGAGGACTACTTGCAGTGAGTTTGTTCCCTTGGTTTACGATCCATTCTTTGTTGTAGAATGGTTGTAATTTTTCGATATTGCGGTAGGCAAGTTCACGAGAGGCGTCGTAATCTTGAGTATCTTTGTAAGTATCAGCTGTTACTTTCTTATTATTGAGAGTATCCTCAACAAGAGGTTTAATTTCAAACGTATCAGCAGTGATACCGAATTCAGCTATCTTTTTATTTGCTTCTTCAAGACTGATTTCTTGAATTCTGTTAGTACGAGAACGTTTGAATGAACGTTTACCAGAGCTGACATCTTTAACAACATAGTTTCGCTCAATCCAATCGTTTGTATAGTAACCGTCTTCTTCGTCTAAGTCTTTTGAACCGTAGAACTCTTCACCATTTTCAACTTTCATCATTGAAACAGTATCAGCAACTCTACCCCATGTCCAGTTTTTACTAATGAATCCACCAACCTCAACAGGTGTCTTAACATTAATGGTTCCTTTAGTAACAGCATTACGAACAGAAGCATACTTGTCGATTCCATTAGGATCCGAACCATTATCAGATCTAGCAAGAAGACCACCAACACGAGCTTTATTTGCTGTAATATCAGCATCTACATAAGCGTGTTTGATATTCCCTCTCCAAATTTCACCGGCAATACCAGCAATATCCCAGCCTTTGTCACCAACACCAGTAAGTTTACCAATGAATGCGACATTTTTAAGTAGACCACCAACATCTGCTTTATTGACAATACCAGCAATACCATCTTTACCAAGAACACTACCAGTCACCTTGACATTCTCAACTGTGGCATTTTTAATCGTTCTTGCAAGTGGTGAAATATTTTCAGCCCAAGGCATATTGATATCAACGTTACCTAGGTTAATATTTGTAACCGAGCCACCCTCGATATTATCGAACAATTGACGAGCCATATTGTGGATTGTGTACTGCTTTCCTTCAACACTTGTTAAAGTTCCACTAAACTTACCAGGTACATATTGTTTATTTGGTGTTGGAACATTAGCTGCATTAAGATCTGCACCTAGTTTAAATGTTCCATTTTTATTGTCCTGCATAGCTTTTACAAGATCACTGAAATCGTAATAAACATCACCTTCATGAGCCTTTGGTTTGGCAAAGTAATGGACATATTCCTCAGCAAACTGATTATCTGCATTACGTTGGACTAGGTCTGGTGCTTTCGCAGTGACTTTGAACAAGGCTTTACCATCAACTGTGACTTCTTCAATCTTATCAACAGCAAGTTTTGTCACCTTGTTATCATGAGTTGTCACTTTCAAGTAATAAGGTTTAACATCTGATGGTTTAGCTGACAATAGACTATTATCAGTCTCTACACCTTGGTCATCAACACTGATAAGGCTGGTTTCCTTGATGTTTTTGATTTCGACTTTTTTGAGGTCTAACTGAATTTGTTTATCTTCTAATTTCTCAGTTTCTTCACCTTCTCCACGATCATAAACTATTGTAGTAGATAGGGTATAACCTTGATAATATTTCAACTTATCTAAAGTAGCGTTTAAATTATTTTCAGCTACTGTCACTTCTTTAACAACTTGTCCAGTCTTATCTTTCAGAGCTACTTTTAATCGATTTGATTTCTACTCCAGCTGGTTTTAGTCAATGTATAACTAGCTGTGGCACTCTTCTTCAAGATATCTTTTTCAGTATTAGCCCATTGTAAGGTTGGTTTTTCTAAACCTTTCGTACCTTGTAATAATTTTATCTTGAGGTTGTTCAATTACTGTTTCCTTAACTGTTGGAGCTTCATTTGTTTTTCACCACGAATCGTTTTATACGTCTTAGTAATTTTGTTTCTTACCGTCTACACCTTCTTGAGTAACTTTAGTTGTGCCACGTTTTTAAAAGTGTCATCATCTTCTGTTTTTGTTTCAAAAGGAATGACTTCTTCCCTTGTTTCAACTGCTGTTCCTTCAACTGGTTTTGTTCCTTTTTAATAATTTTTCGAAATAGGAGCAGTTTTCACTTCTGTAGTTGTTGAAAGGACTTCATTACTTTCAGCACTTTTTACAGTTGTTGTCTTTTGAACACCTTTAACACCTTCACGGGTTACTGTATCATCGCTCTGCATATTTTGTAGAATCTAATACTTCTTCTGTATTGAATTCAACTTCACTCAGTCGTTTTCCTCAGTAATTCTGTATTCTGGTATTGGTTGCACAAGAGCTTCACCTTGCCTCGCCTTCTTTCACATCTTGAACACCTTTTTGCTTCATGATACTCTGAAAGTACTGGCTGTGTTAAAGCTTGACCTTCCTTACCCTCTTCTTGAGTGCCTTTTGTTCTTGGTATTCTGGAAGAACTGGTTGTACTAATGCTTCGCCCTGCTTCTCGCCTTCTTTTCACATCTTGAACACCTTTTGCTTCATGATACTCTGGAAGTACTGGCTGTGTTAAAGCTTGACCTTCTTTGCCTTCTTCTTGGGTTCCTTTAGCTACTTGATGCGTTGGTACTGGATCTGGGGCAGGTTGCACCTCTTTCTTAGTTCCGACTGCAATGACTTGAGACACAGGATTTTGAACCACTTGGGCTTCGATAACTTCTCTAACTTCTTGACCATTAGCCATCGATACTTTGGTTACAAGACGACCTACCATTTACTCCAGCTGTTACGATACGAGTCTGTCCTTCTGCTAGATTGGCATCTGGACTTGTGACTGTTTCAAAAGGAATCTCCACCAAGCTCTCTTCCTGCCTAGTCTGAGGCTTCTCAGAAACTGGTTTTTCTTCCACAGCAGGAGCAACTGGAGTTTGTACTAGAGGTTTTTCGGCAGCAGGTTGGGGAGTGACAGTCGGTGTTTCTTGAACTACTTCTGTCTTCTCGATTTCTTTTTGAACTTTGCTTTTCTACTGGCAACTGAGACTTTTCACCTGAGTTGGTCTTGATGGATGGAGTTCCGCTTCCTTGAAGTAACCAATGTATTCATAGCCATCAATGTGGATAATCCTTCAGCTAGCTTCATGTGTAGAGACTGAAATAGTTTGGTTATAAGAAAGTAATTCTTTATTTTCAAATGCGAATGCCCTGTAAGGTACAAAAGTGCTAGCTCTAAAAAGAACCAATCAAGAGAACTCTAGGACTTCTTTACGACCTTTTTGGACACCAAAAAGACTGCTAGTGAAACTGTTGCCAAGCCAAAACCTGCCAAAGCTAGTTCCTTACTTCCTGTGTATGGAAGTTGTTGACTGTTAGTTGCTTTCTTACGATAAACTACATAAAGAATATCATCATCTTGAAATTCTGTAGAGAACCCTCATGAGTGAATCAAGGCTTTTTCAGACTCTGTCAATTCCTGTTCAGCCAAATAACGGTAATGAACTTGGCTAGGTGTCGCTACTTCGTTAGCTGCAACAGTTTCAACCAAAAAGTTGTTCGCTCCCAAAAGAAATGTCCCGATAACTGCAGAACCTACACCAACTGAGAACTTCCGAATAGAGTATTTGATGACTTTATCAAACTGCATTTTTCTGTTTTTCATTTTAAATCTTTCTAATGTGATCTATTGGATATTGAGCACGCGCTCCTCCAATGAGTTTTTGGTCGACTTACAAGTGCCGTTACATGAGCATGACTAATCTCTCTTAAGACTGGTCGAATGGGTACCTGAACATGTTTGATATGCATCCCAATAGCAGTATCTCCGATGTCCAAACCAGCATCAGCTCTAATAAATTCGACCTCCACAGGATCCTTCATATAGCGAAAGGCGGCCAATTGACCAGAACCTCCTGCATGTAAGGTCGGAAGTACACTCTACAATCTCAACTGATATTTTATAGCCACTCTCGTTCAACAACTAGAGCGCGATTGACATGTTCACAACCTTGAACAGCTAGGTGAATCCTTAGCCGTCAACAGCTCCAACATTGTCTTTGACGATTAGCTCACCAATCTCCTGACTCGAATCTTTGCCAATGTGTCCTCCCAGCACTTCACTCGAAGACAAACCTAAGACAAATAGTGCACCTTCCTGTATAGAAGCCTTGTCTAAAACATCTTCAAGTATCTGCTGTGTTTCTGTTTGAATCCGTCTTTGGTCCATTTTTCACCTCGCTTTTTCATTCTATCATATCGTTTTTTTCATCAATTTTAGCAAGGTTGGAAAAAGATAGGGGTCCATTTGCTAGGATTCAAAAACTATATGAGGGCTTTTTCAAAAACTGATTCTAATCTCTTTCACTTCCCAAGACAACATAAAACGCCATCTTGAAAAACATATAATAGTTTAGTAAAACAGTTGATTTAACAACATTTACACCTAAAAGATTTGTCAGTTGATTCGATTCTAAACCACCGAAAAGCAACTTCTATCATTCTACCCCATTTCTTCCATTAAAGCTACTACTTTGTTTAATTTTTTGGACTTTTTCACCTTGTATTAATCTTTAATCATTCAGAAAACTTTCATGAAATGATGCACAACCTTTAATTTCACTCTCAAATTATACTATGGCAGATTTTTAAATACAAACTGAATCCAATTTTTTCAAAAATCTAAAAATTTACAACAAAAACAGAGAAGATCTCTCCCTGTCTTTTTTCTCTATTAAACTTTTTGGAGTCCTTGAACAGCATCATGATTAATGAGTAATTGCCCATATTCTTGTAGGATCAGAACGGCTGATATCACTATCATCCGCAAATTCTCGCATACGTGCCAACAACCAAGCTGGATAAAGGCTAGGTTGATCTTCTACATCAACTAAGACTGTCAGATAGTACTGATCATTCATCTTATAAAGCTCTGAAGTCTCCATTTGATAAGTAACTGTTTTGGCAAAAGAAACCAAACTTGCTAAATCGTCAAAACATAAGATGTAGTAGATATAAGGCTCTCTTTTTCCTTCTTCTACTTCGAGGGCTTCATCAAGCGCTGCTTCTTCTTCCTTTTCAACCTGCTCTAAAGATTGAATAGCTTCAATATCGTCTTTAGTTTTTTCTGCCATGGTTTTCTCCAAGGTTTTCAAAAACTCATCTGGAGACATTTTGGCCAATTCATCCATATCTGGAAGGTCTGCCAAATCGTCAAAATCTAAATTCTGGTCGATCTTAGACTTGGTCACAAAAACATCAACCTTGTCTGGCTTTGAGTCACTCGGAAGCTAGCATGCCCGTGTCCAAGAAACTGTCTGGCATTTCTAACTCATCCAAGATTGCGTAGAAGAATTCTTCTGTTTTCTCTGTGGAACGAGAAAGTCTGCGATTTCCATTCCACGATCCATCAAATCTTCTAGAGACATGGTGATTTTTAAAGTCGTATCACTGATTTGTTTCATTTTCATAGTTCGTAACCTCATACTTTCAGTTCTATCTATTATACAAGATTTCATAGATTTTTATCAAAAGAATGGCGTTGGAATGTGATATAATACTAGTATCTAGTTTAGAATATAAGAAAGAAAGTTTCATGAAAAATATAGAAAAGTTAATGCTTTTGGCTAGCTTGCTGGTCAATATCTTGAATATCGTTTTTCCTTTGATTACTAATCCCTATCTAACGCGGATTCTTAGCAAATCGAATTACGGTTACTTCAACACTGCCAACACCTGGGCAAGCTTTGTCATTCCACCTCGCTGCCTTTGGGATTTACAATTATGGGATTCGAGCTATCAGTAAGGTTAGGATGATAAGAATAAGATCAATTATGTCTTTTCTAAGTTGTTCTATATTTCGCTAATTACTTCAGTTGTAACAACAATTATCTACTTCCTCTTTATTCACTTTGATACCAGTATTGTCAATCTGAAAATCCTTTACTATATTCTTGGAATCCAGGCCCTCTTCCAATTTCTGAATATCGAGTGGATGAATGAAGCCTACGAGAACTATTCTTTTATCCTTTATAAAACACTAGTTATCCGAATTGGAATGTTAGTGGCTATCTTTTGCCTTCGTCAAGACACCTGATGATATTGTTCCTTATGCCACAATCATGAGTGCGACAACCATTATCAACTATCTGCTCAGCTTCCTCTGGATTTAAAAGAGAGGTTTCCCTTTGTTAAGATTGAGTTCATGGAACTTCTCAAGTCATCTAAACCACTCTTAACCATGCTCCTTCTAGCAAATGCTAATATGCTCTATACCTTGCTAGACCGTATGTTCATTACTAAAGGACCTGATGAGAACTTCATCTCATACTACACCATCGCCTCCAGTATCGTTATGCTGATCGCTAGTGTCCTCAGTGGAGCTATCAACGTCAGCATCCCACGACTGGGTTATTATCTAGGAAAAAAAGTTTTTACTTTTATAAAAATTTTGGTCAATCAGGGCGCATCCCTCTTTTACTTCCTCATGATCCCAACCAGCATTGGCATCATGGTTTTGGGAACCTATGCTACAGTTATCTACTCTTCTGAGAAATATCTAGAAGCGGGAATCGTAACGAGCATCTTTGCCTTTCGTACCATTATCTGGGCCATCGAATTAATCCTTGCTAAACAAATTATCTTTATCAATGACCATGAAAATCACTTGACTGCTTTCACTTTTATCGGAGGTGGAGCAAATATTCTATTTAACTCTTGCTGTTTTTTTCAATAATATCTTCACTCCTGAATACTACATTGGAACAACCGTTCTAGCTGAAGCAATTGTGGTTCTGCTAGAGATTCACTTTATTAAAAGTACAAACTATTGGATTTTGAAAGAGATTTTTACAACCTTAACTCGCTACACAATCGTGTCACTCGGTTTCATCCCAATTTATTTTGTTTTTAAAACCCTCTTCCAAGTTCATAGCTACGAAGTTACGATGAATATGATCTGCATGGTTCTTTCTACAATCGCAGCTAGGCAGCTATTACGCTATCACACTCTTTATTATCAAAGATAAAACACTTCATTATGCGCTTGACTTAGTTCGTGCTAAGATTAAAAAGGATAGAGGTCTTTATCCTTCTCAAAAAGTATTCAGATTAAATATTATGTAACAAAAAGAAGACCTTACAGAGTCTTCTTTTTCTATATAGCCTACACAATAAATACCCACTCAATGAACTTGTTAGAGCAAACGAAGTCAAGTCGATACTGACCTAGCTAAAAATCACTTTATAAATCTACTGTTAGTACCTTTCCCAGCTCACGACTTGCTCACCTGCAATGTAGACGTCATCAACATCACTGGATTTGACAGCATATACTAGGTGAGACAGCATGTTTTCTTGAGGTTGGAGATGGATTTTTCCTTGCGGTTGGATAACTAGAAAATCTGCTTGCTTGCCAACTTCTAGACTACCAATCTCATCTTCCATTCCCAACACCTTAGCACCCTCGATCGTCAGGGCCTTGAGGGCAGTTTCGATTGGAAATTGGCTGGCATCACCACTCTTCATTTTCTGTAAAAGTGCTGCAGTCCGCCCTTCCTCAAACATATCCAGGTTATTATTAGAAGCAACTGAGTCCGTCGCAATACCAACTGGCACTCCTGCTTTTTGTAATTGAATAATAGGTGCAATCCCTGAAGCTAGTTTGAGGTTGCTGATAGGATTGTGGGCGATAGCGACTTATGAATCTGCCAAGCGGGTACTTTCTGCTTCATTTAACTCCACACCGTGAGCAAACACAGCCTGATGATCTCAAATAGCCAAGCTCATCTAGAAAGGCTATTGGACGTTTTGCCATAACGTTTCAGGATAATCCCCTGACTCTTCTTTTGTTTCTGCCACATGAATATGAAGTGGAATATCTTCTTCTTTTGCTAGGTTCAAACTAGCCTCTAACAATTCTCGACTACAACTGTAGGGCGAATGAGGAGCCACCATAACCTTGAAATTGGGATCCTGATAGCCTTTGATTGTCTCGATAACAGCTCGAGTTCTGGCTATAGTTTCAGCCGTCGTCTCCACATCTGAAGAAAAAGAGGGTTGGAGAAAATAGCAACGCATCTTGGATGCCTTCACTGCTTCATAAATCTTTCTATCTCTACTCCATTTCGGATTGTACATATCGTTCCTGACTGGAGCATCTCTGTCAGCGCCTCTTTGACGGCTTTTGTAGTCATCTCTGGTGTAAATTCTGCTTCTGCCGGCCAAATATAGTCCTCCAGCCATTCGTGGAGATTGCTATCATCACGAATGCCTCTCAAGCCTGTCATGGCAGAGTGGGTATGGCAGTTGACCAAGCCAGGCATAATCCAGGCACCCTGATAGTCTATGATTTGATCTGCTTGCTTGAGAATTTCTTGATTTTTCCTGACCGACATAGACGATTTGAGAATTTTCAAGAGCTAAGATACCATCCAGGTAAACATGGAAATCCTGGTCACAAGTCACGATATTTACATGCTGAAAGACTTTCATCAATAGGCTCCTTTTTCAAATTATACTCTTCGAAAATCAAATTCAAACCACGTCAGCTTTATCTGCAACCCTCAAAAGCCGTGCTTTGAGCAACCTGCAACTAGTTTCCTAGTTTGCTCTTTGATTTTCATTGAGTATTAGCTTTCATACTAGATAATTTTTCTAGCTATTGTAACAAAAAGTCACCCGAAGGCAACTTTTTATTCTGTATTTGCTTATTTGCTTTATAAACGATTAAAAGTCTATTCTGGACTAAAAGTAGCTGCTTCTGCATTTGATAGTATTTTCCTTTTCTAGCCATCAGTTCCTGATGATTGCCATACTCGACAATATCTCCATCCACCAAGACAAGAATCAAATCAGCATCCTGAATGGTTGACAAACGGTGAGCGATGATAAAGCTTTGTCCTTCCCTTCATGAGTTTGGCAAAGGCATCCTGAACCAGCACCTCGGTACGGGTATCGATGGATGAAGTCGCTTCGTCTAAAATAAGAATCTTAGGAATGGCTAGAAAGACACGGGCAATGGTCAAGAGCTGAGCCTGACCAACAGACAAGGATTCACCTGCATTTTCAAGCTTGGTATCATATCCCTGTGGCAATTGTTGGATAAAGAAATCTGCATTAGCCGCCTTAGCTGCTGCAATGACCTGCTCTCGGCTAGTATGAGGATTGCCAAAGGCAATATTGTCATGAATGGTTCCTTGCTTGAGCCAGGTTTCTTGAAGCACCATCCCAAACTGCTGTCGAAGAGAAGCTCGAGTATAGTCATAAATCGAATGACCATCCAATAAAATATCTCCAGAGTTAATCGGGTAAAAACGCATGAGGAGATTTATAAGGGTGGACTTACCTGCACCCTGTTGGTCCAACGATGGCAACCTTACTGCCAGCTGGAATATCAATAGACAAGTCCTTAATCAAGATTTTTTCTGGAGTATAGCCAAAGGAGACATGCTTAAAGGAAATAGCTCCCTTGACTTGGTCGCTGTTCAACTCTTTCTGACCAGTTTCTCTAACCTCAGGGCTTTCTAAAACAGTATAAACACGTTCTGCACAAGCCAATGCACTCTGCAACTCGGCTAAGACCGATGAAATATCATTAAAAGGCTTTGGTGTACTGCTGCACATAGTTCAAAAAGGTCACTAAACGTCCAACTGTCAAAGTGGAACCTGCCATGATGCGTAAGGCTCCAACACCAGCTAGTAGGGCATAAATGAGGGCATTGACGAAACGAGTCGAAGGATTGACTGTTGATGAATAAAAGATGGCTGACTGAGAATAGCCTGCATAAGTATCATTTGCCTCATGAAGTTTTTGGATAAATTCTTCTTGGGCATTGAAAGACTGGATAATCGTCTGTTGGGTGAGGGATTCTTCTATCAGCTGGGTTTGAATACCCCTAGACTCTGTCTGTTTTTGAAAGAGATGGTAGGATCTCTTTAGCAATAAAGCGTGAAATGACCATAGACAGAGGTGTTAAGAGCAGAACCATTAAAGTCATCAAAAGATGAATTTGAAGCATAGTAAGGATGCTGACCAAAATCATCAGAACTCCGATGAAAAAATTGGTTGAAAAATCATATTCAATCCCCTGCCAACTGTTCAATATCTGTCGTTACACGGCTGACCATTTCTCCACTCCCCTGTCTATCTACAAGGGCAATCGGGAGACGATGGAGTTTTTGAATGATTTTTCACGTAAATCTCTGGTATAGGAGAAAAATAAGACGGTTATAGAGGAGAGGATTGGCCCATTGTACCAGTGTATTTCCTATCACCACCAATATCATCTGGAGGAAAAATCTGCCAAAACACCTGAGATGAGCCCGTCACTAAGACTTGGTCATTACTTGTCCAATCAAGATTGGAAGATAGATTGATAGGGCTACTTGAGCAATGGTTCCTAAGAAAGCCAGGAAAAAGAAGGACGGGATGACTTGCTAAATCTTTTGCCAAACGTTTGAGGGTTTGACTTGCATGTTTACCTTTTCATTCTAGTCCTCCTTTCCATGTTGAGATGCATTGATTTCACGATAGACTTGACTAGATTTCATCAATTCCTCATGATTTCCAAGTGCTAATTGCTGACCTTTTTCTAAAAGGAGAATTTGGTCTGCAATCTTCAAGGTTGAAGTGCGTTGGGAAATCAAGATTAAGCTGGTGTTTGGCAAGTTCTCCTGAATGGCCTTTTAGAAGATTGGACTCGGTGATGGTATCAAGGGCTGAAGTCGCATCATCCAAGATGAGAAAAGATGCTTGATGCAAGACTGCTCGAGCGATAGACAAACGTTGTTTTTGCCCACCTGAGAAATTACGACCGCCTGCTTGGACTTCTGCATCCAGCTGGCCTTCCTTTTCACTGACAAAAGTCCTTGGCCTGAGCAATTTCCAAAGCTCTGCCAGAGTTCTTGGTCAGAGACAGGCACTTCCATACCCAGAGTCAAGTTGGAACGAATCGTTCCTTTAAAGAGTTCAACCTTTTGAGGAACATAGGCCATCCAAGAACGCCATTCAGAAAGATCGGAGGACTACGTCCATCTCGATAAAGGGAAATGCTTCCCTTATCTGCCAGATAGAGGCCAAGTAGGATCTGCACTAAGGGTTGACTTACCAGAACCAGTCCCTCCGATGATCCCAAGAATCTCCCTTGTTGCATATCAAAAGAAATATCTCTCAGAGAAGGTTGGGCAGCATCTGGGTAGGTAAAACTCAAGTGATGAACATGTAAAACTCGATTCCCAGACACCTTCCCCGCCTGAATCTCAGAATGAATATCTTCAGGTTTTTCTGAGAAGACTTCCTCAATTCGCTTAGCTGATATATAGGACTGGTTGAGTGAATTGATGAGCATGGCCAGTTTGATCAATTCGACCAAGATTTGCAGGAGATAGTTGATCAGAGCAATCAAAGGCTACCTTGACTGAGCCAGCCTCCCTGGATAGATATATAACCATTCCAGATAATCACTAACAAGGTTCCGTTGACGATCAAATAGGTCAAGGGTGTCAAGAGACTGGACCAGTAGCCTGTTTTCATTTGGATAGCCGTATAGACCTGGTTGAGTACTTGGAAATGTTCAATCTCTCGTTTTTCTTGGCCAAAGGCACGAATCACACGCATACCTTGTATCTGTTGGCGTGTTTCCTGAACCAGCTGGTCTGTTTTCTTTCTCAAAATACTATAAAGAGGATTGACCAAGCGTGATAACACGACAATGACAAAGGACAAAATGGCAACCATGACCAAAAACCAGAAGGTCAATTCAGGCGAGACGATAAGCCATAAAATGGCACCAAAAACAATAATAGGAGCCCTTAAAAATAGGCGTAAAAATTGATTGATCCCTGTCTGAATCTGATAGGGTATCTGAAGTCAAACGCGTCACCAAAACTTGAGGTTGTTAAACGGTCTCTACTATCCTTGGGCAAGGAAAGAATATGACGATAGAGGTCATTGGTCAACTCCTTGGTAAAGCCAACTGCTGCCTTTGCTGAGTAGAACTGAGCAACTAAGGCTACCAAAACGCCGATAACCGCAAAAACAAAGAGGAAACCCATTTGCATCCAGAGGTGCCCCTGATCTTTTTGGGGATAGATTGGTCGACAATCCCAGCTATCACCATGGGAACCAAGAGTTCAAAAACGACTTTCAGTAGCTTAAACAAGGGCGCTAGAAATGACTCCTTGATATAAGGTTTAAAGTAAGAAAGTAAGTGTTTTCATGAGTCCTTCTATTCCAAAATGAAGAAGGTGGAAAACCCACCATCTTTTTACTTGTTCAAATATGGAAGCAAGTAGCCATAGCCAGCTTCCTCCATTTCATCCTTAGCGATAAAACGTAAGGATGCAGAATTGATACAGTAACGGAGACCACCTAGTTCACGAGGGCCATCTGTAAAGACATGTCCCAAGTGAGCATTCCCTGAACGTGAACGAACTTCGATACGCTCCATACCATGACTCAAGTCCTGGTAGTAATGAATGAGTTCCTTGGAAATAGGACGGCTAAAACTTGGCCAACCACAGCCTGAGCAAACTTATCCTTGGCAAAGAAGAGGGCTCACCAGTCGTGATATCGACATAAATTCCTTCCTCAAAAGTTTGGTCATAAGCATTGCTAAAAGGAGCTTCCGTCGCAGCCTCTTGGGTAACTCGGTAGGACTCTTCTGATAAACTTTCTCGTAAAACTGCCTGACTCGGTTTTTCATAGTTGGCGGCATCTATCAGTGGTTTCTTAGCATCCCTCACATCGATATGGCAATAGCCTCCAGGATTTTTCTTGAGGTAGTCTTGGTGATAGTCTTCAGCTAAGATATAGTGACGAAGCTTCTCCACCTCCACTGCTATTTTACGACCGATGAGGAGTTCTTGTTCACGAACTACTGTATTGATAGTCGGTAAATCCTCTTCATCTTTGTAATAAATCCCTGTGCGGTATTGACGACCACGGTCATTGCCTTGTTGGTTGACAGATAGTGGATCAATGACTCGGAAATAATAGAGCAAGATCTCACGAAGCGAGACCACCTTTTCATCGTAGACGACTTGCACAGTCTCGGCATGATCTGTTTCTTTGATCAGTTGATAATTGGTGGTTTCTACCTGACCATTGGCATAACCAACACTTGTTTGCAACACTCCAGAAATACGTGAAAAGTATTCTTCTAAGCCCCAAAAACAACCACCTGCTAAATATATTTCTGCCATCTCATATCCTCCTTGACCTTCTATCGGTCATCAAATACGGGAAAATTCCATATTCCTCGTTTCGTTTTCAAAAAAAGGACAGGAAGCCCTCTAATAGAGAGTTTCCCCATCCTATTGCTATCTTTATTTTGCTTCGACGCGAACGCCTTCTGTGTCTACTTGCAAATCATGAAGCTTGCCTTTGAAAGGTTGTTTTTCAAGCTCTGCCTTAATCTTAGGCATCTTATCAGGCTCAGCTAGAACCATGACCGTAGGCCCAGCACCAGACAAGTAGGGTCGCATAAGCACCATTTCTCTTAGCAACTTTTTAATTGTCGCAAATTCTCGCACCAAATCTTGACGATAATGCTCGTGGAAAAGGTCACTCTCGATAGCTTGGCCAGCTTTGATCATATCTCCTGTCAGTAGAGCTGCGATAGCCACATTGGCGATAGAACTTGCTGCAACAGCTTCCTTGTATGATAATTTCTTAGGCAAGACACCACGACTATCGCGAGTTCGCAATTCATAGTTTGGAATATAAGCTAGGAAGGCACACTCTGGGAAAAGGCGCCACTACTGCTGAAACCTGACCTTCAACTGAGCTGGCATGACCAGATTTCCATAGATAGCAGGTGCAACATTATCAGGATGCCCTTCAATCTTAGTCGCCAATTTGCAATTTGTCATGATCGCTTAATTTAAGATTTCCTAACTGATTTGCCAGTTCAATCCCTGCAACGATGACAGAGCTCGATGAACCAAGTCCACGTGCAAGAGGAATATCACTGATCATTTTCAAACGTCGTGGTTGGAGGTCTGGAACAATTTGAGAGCAATCTTCAGCAAAGATTACGTTCGTCACGTGGAATCCATTTGCCTAGTTGGTGCTCAATCATCCATTCTTCACGTTCCTCACAAACCTGAATCTCTAGATATTTGGTTACAGCTACACCAACTGAGTCAAAAACCAGAACCCACATTGGCACTGTAGCAGGTACAATAATCTTCATCTTAGTCTCCTAAAACCTTGAAGGTATTGAGAAGTTCAAACTCAGATACACCCTTCAAAGATGCTGTAATATTTTCAAGCTGTGCCTTGTTGATTTTTATGAGTGATGATAACGACACGAGCCTTTGTCATGCTTGCCATCTTGAAGGATTTGTTTAAGGAAATATCTTCTGGGTTAAAAG
>BNJU01004607.1_pt1 | contig 48299 bp, 50 predicted proteins | sample 8539281 | NCBI WGS metagenome assembly BNJU01 (sample SAMD00202456, study PRJDB9452) | human saliva metagenome | isolation source: human saliva | place: Japan
CACGATCTCAATGGGGACTCGCACCTCGAGATTCTCCACTGATTCCCACCGGAGTCGGAAATAGAAGTGCGCATTGTTGTCCGCTCATCGCGGCGATGACCGCCCTCGTCGCCTGCCACATCCGCCCAGCCTCAGGAAACCGCGGAATGACGGGAAATCACCCGAAAGGTACTGACGTCCGTCAGCATCGCCAGCGCCTCGAGAGTGACTTTACTGTTACATACATCACGATTCGGGCGCTCGTGTCGTCCTCGACGCACCGCGTCCCACCCCGGTCCACCGCTGGGCGGAGTCTCCGGTGGAGCGGCCGAGGACGCAGGGCTGGGCGAGCTGGTGGCGGCGCCGGACCGGCCGTCGTCCTACTCACCGCAGGGTGACCAGGGGCGGCGTCGTCGGCTGGGCCGATCCTCCGGCCGGCTCCATGGTGATGACGATCTGCTGGCCGGGCTTGGGCATGACGTCGAGGAAGGAGAAGCCGGCCCCGTCACCGGGGTCGTAGACGCCCAGCGAGGTGGTCGTCTGTCCCTCCTTGAGCCAGACCTGGAGGCTCCGCCCACTGGCGGACTCCTTCATGGCGGCCGGGAGGGCGCAGCGGCCGCTGCCCATGTCCGACCAGGTGAGGGTCGCGACGTGCCCGTCGGGCATCGTGTCGGTGACCCGCTGGACGTCCTGGGCCTGCTGAGGTGGAGCGTAGCAGGTCGATGCCATGGAGCTCGCCATGGAGTCCATGGCCTCATCGACCGCGCCCCGCACGCTCCAGCGCCCGACACCGATGCCGACACCGAGCAGGACCACGGCCGCGGCCGCCGCAGCAGGCCGGTGCGCCAGGCCGAGCGGCGACGGCGGTGCGCATCGAGACTGAGGACCGAGCCCGCCGTGTCGCCATCGCCGTCGCCATCACCGTCGCCGTTACTGTCGCGGTCACTGCCACTGCCACCGTTGCTGCCACCGACAGCGTCGCGGTCGCCGGCGTCCTCCTCCGCGGTGTCCTCGGCCTGGTCGACGCGTTCCGTCTGAGGCTCGCGCGCAATGGTCTCCAGAAGGGAGGCGCGGATCGCCGCCGGCGGGTCCACGGGCTGCAGTGAGGCCCCCAGCAGGGCGGCCGTCTCCGAGTCGAGCTCGTCGTCGAAGTACTCGACGTCGTCTCCACTCTGCGTGCCGTCGAGCCCCTCGGTGCCCTGCGCATCGGCCTCGCCGTTGATGGCGTCCTCGTGAGTGTCGTCGCGGTCGCTCATGACTGCACCCCCAGCTCTCGTCGTAACCGTGCCATTCCGTCCCTGATGCGGGTTTTGACCGTTCCCAGCGGCGTGCCCGTGCGGCGGCGATCTCGCGGTGGGTCAGACCCTGTGAGCAGGCGAGCTCAATGGTGGAGCGGTAGGCTCCCCACCGCCTCGAGCGCCCGTGCACCTGTTCGCCCACGAGTCTGTCCTCGACCTGCTGAACCGTCTGGTCGACGTCGGGCATGTAGTCACGCCAGCGGCTCTCCTGCTCCCCGGGAGGACTGGGAGGAGCGACCCGGTCGATGGCCCGGCGCCTGGCCATGGTCACCAGCCAGGCCCGGACGCTGCCCCGCATCGGGGAGTAGGAGCCGGCCGTGCGCCACACCTCGAGGAAGACCTCCTGGAGGACCTCCTCGCTCTGGGCGCGATCGACGACGATCTGGAGGATCAGGGCGAACAGCCGAGAGACCAGGCGTCGTAGAGGCGGGCGAAGGCGTCGGCGTCACCGTCGGCCACCTGCGCGATCCATTCTCCCTCCGAGCCGGCACAACTGTTACGTGTCACAGGGGAATGGTAGGCCAGACCGCGGGTGGAGACGGTGCGCGTCCCGGTCCGCGCTTCCAGCGTCGCCAGGCTCATCGCACCGTCTCCTGAGTCACGTCTGCGCTCACCGCCAGGTCACCCAAAGGTGAAGGAGTAGAGCTGCAGTCCGGGCGAGGCCTCCAGCTCGAGCTCACCCGATCCCACCTCCTCGCTGTGGACCAGCTCCATCCCATTGGGCACGCCTGAGACGTGGGTGGTGCGGGTCTTCCCGTTGACTCGTCCAGGTCAGGTCCCCTCGCCGGAGACGACGAGGTTGACCTGCTTACCGCGGTAGGACAGGCGCAGGCGGCCCTTGCCCTCGGTCGGGGTGATGGACTGCGGCTCCACTGTCCAGGTGCCGTCCAGGGCGAAGGTGTCGGCCTGGAGCCGAGAGGGAAGGAGAAGGTGTGCTGCCCTTGTCGAGGGGTTCCCTGGGCGAAGCTGGAGGCCCGGGTCCGGAACCCAGGTAGGTCTCTGGGGTGCGAGGGCTGTTCGTGCCGGCGTCGTCCTTCGCCCTCGGAGAAGACGGGGCGGGAGGGTCACCTCGGGTTGGCTCTGCATGAGCAGCTCGCGGACGAGCTTCTCCGTGGCCGCCTCCCCGCCTCTCCGACATGGGTCTGGCGGACGTTGCCCCGGGCATCGGCCAGTAGTGGGCGGCCAGTAGTGGTTGTCGAAGTTGGTCCAGGTGGTCAGGCTGGAGTCGACGGCCACGGGGTAGGTGATGCCGAGGTGCTTGACGCCGCCACGCACATTGTCCACCTCTTCTCGAAGGCGTACTCCGGGGAATGGACGCCGATCACCCTGCAGGCCGGAGGCGGCATGGGTCTCGTAGAGCTTCTCGATGCCGGGGACCGAGCGCTGGCAGTTGATGCACGAGTAGGCGAAGAAGTCGACCAGGGTGACCTGCCCGCACGGCTCTGCTGGGTCAGGGGCTGGTCGCCGGGCGTGTTGATCCAGGCCACTGCGCCGTCGATGGCGGGGAGGGGCCGCAGTCACTCGAGAGTGGCGGCTCCAGGGCGGCAGGGGCCGGATGCGGAGTCGCCGTGGAGGAGGTCGTCGGTGCGGGCCTGGAGGGAGGCGGTGTAGTCGGGCAGGCGGCGCTGGAGAGCGGCCGGGGCGTCCAGGACCAGGGCCACGGCCAGCCCGAGCATGACGACGCCGGCGGTGACGCGGATGGCGCGCTGGCGGGTGCGGAAGGCTTGAATCTCTCCGTGATACCGCGTCCGGCCAGGGCGAAGGCCAGCAGCGGGATCGCTGTGCCAACGGCGAAGGACACGGCCAGGGCGACGGTATCGGCACCGATCCTCCCGGTGGCTCCCGCGACGGCAACGGCCGCCAGGACCGGGCCCGCGCAGGGCACGTACGCAGCCCCCAGGACCAGGCCCAGAAGGAAGCCGTTGGAGGGGTTCTTCGAGCCGCCGAAGCGCTGGAAGCGCGCGAAGGGCGCTCGAGGATCTCCATGATCTTCGGGACCATCATGCCCAGGCCGATCAGGGCGAGCATGACGATGCCGACCCAGCGGATGAGGTCCTGCGGCAGGTGGAGCAGGCTGAGCAGGGTCGATCCGAGGAGCGTGAAGACCGTGAAACTGACCACAAGGCCGGTCACCACGAGGTAGGGGTGGAAGCGGGAGGCGAAGCCGCCGTCGGCCTCCTTGTCATCACCGTCATCACCGCGCACGCCCTGCGCTCCTGCGGAGAGGAGGATGACGGGGAGCACGGGAAGAACGCACGGGAGATACCGTGATGAGCCCTCCCAGCAGCCCTGATGACCACCAGACTCGAGACGGTTGTCACGATACTTCACCCTTTCGGTCAGTTTCTTGTTGCTAGTCTCGAAAGAGGTTCGGAGCCATCGGCAACGGGGATTGCCGAACAACCGCATAGCCGTCTATGACGATCATCACTCATGACGGGCGTCGTCGGGTTCTTTCTCGAGCTCCGTGAACGGCGACGACTCCGGATCCGCAAGAGCGGGCCATCCCGCACTGACACTGCACCAGCAACCGCATAGGAGATCTCATGCGATTCACCGCTACACGTGCCAAGACCCTCGCCACCTGCTCCTCATCGTCACCGCCGGCCTCGGTCTGGCGGCCTGCTCGGGCTCCGGTTCGAGCGACTCGACCACCCGGCCACCAACCAGACCGCGGGCAAGACCAGCGACGGCGGTGCCGCCACGCCCAGCGCTGACAGCAAGGTCACCGGTGGCGCCACCGGCGGAAGCGCCCAGCCCACCATCCCCCAGGGTCAGAAGCAGGGCGGTGACACCCAGCAGGGTGGGCAGCAGGGCCAGCAGCCCGGCGGTGCGGACAGCAGCGCCGGCACCCAGCAGGGAGGCCAGCAGCCCGGCGGTGAGCAGCCCCAGCAGGGCGGTCAGCAGCAGGGTGGCTCCATTCAGGGCGACAACCAGCCCGGCGGTCAGCAGCCTGGTCAGCAGCAGGGCGGCGAGGGCCAGCAGGGCCAGCAGCCCGGCGGTGCGGACAGCAGCGCCGGCACCCAGCAGGGGGGGCCAGCAGGGCGGCGGCAACTGAGCCGATAGACCCGCACGACCCGTTTGGCGAGGGCCTCGCGGCAGCAATGGCTGCGGCGAGGCCCTCGCCGGCTTTTCTCCACGGTTCGGCGCAGCGGAGGCGGGCGAGGGATCCTGACGACGTTGCGACCCGCCGCCTCCCGTGCCAGGCTTCCGGGAGGCCGGGCCGGTGGACAACGGACGACTAAGACACCGTTCGATCTGCAAGCCGTCCACCGGCCCGGTCTCTCACTCTTCCCGTGGGTCGCCGGTGGGCAGACCTGGGCGGAGCACTTCTCCGAGGCGCTGGGGCACGTCATCTGGTTGTGGTCGATTGAGCTCGTGCGTCGGGACATGCGCAACCGCATCACCCACCAGCCCGACCCGTGGGTTCCGCTCGACGCCGAACCAGCCCGCTGAGCCCTCAGGACCCGACTCGTCGCTCGTAGCGTGGGCTGCACCGCATGCAGCGGTGCAGCCCACGCTGTGTGGCTGTCACCCGTCCGTTCGTCCGATCACGAGGAGGAGCCCCCATGGTCACGCTTATCACCGGAGCGTCGTCGGGAATCGGTGAGGAGTTCTCCCGCCGCTACGCAGCCAAGAAGCACGAGCTTGTTCTAGTGGCCCGCCGGCAGGACAAGCTTGACGCCTTGGCCGAAGAGCTCCGACAGGAGCACGGCGTGGAGGTCACCACCATCTCCCTGGACCTGTCCGAGCCGGACGCCGCCCAACGACTGTGGAACGAGACCAACCGCAGAGGATTGCACGTTGACGTCCTGGTCAACAACGCCGGCTTCGGCACTGGGAAGGACGTCGCCGACGACGCCCCCGAACGCCTGGAGCAGGAGGTACGCCTCAACTGTCTTGCGGTGGTGGGCCTGACGGCCAGGTATCTGCCGGCCATGCGCGAGCGCGGGAGCGGCACGATCATCAACATCTCCTCCGCCGCGGCCTTCCAGCCAATGCCCCACATGGCCGTCTACGGGGCCACCAAGGCCTTCGTGCTCTCCTTCACCGAGGCGCTCTGGCGGGAGACGAGGAGGGACGGCATCCGTGTCCTGGCCGTGTGCCCCGGCTCCACAGACACCCCGTTCTTCCAGGTCGCCGACGAGGGCACGGTCGTCGGCAGGCTCCGTTCCACGCGCCAGGTCCTCGATACGACGATGCGAGCCCTGAGAGGAGCGGGCCCAGCGTTGTCGACGGGCTGGGGAACGCCGTCGTGGCACGATTCCTCACCCGTGTCCTTCCTCAGCGGGCGCTCCTGGCAGCAGTGGACCGGGTGTTCCGTCGCTAGGAGGGCTCCGGCTCCGACCGCAGGTACCCGGAGGCGTGAGGTCCGGCTACCAGGAAGAAAGCCCGGGTAGGACTCGAAGGGTAGAGGCGCCTGGGCAGGTACTGCTTCTGCTCCGCCCACTCGATGAGGGCGCGCCAGTCGCGGGCGATGCGCTCCTGAGCCTCCCTGACGCCGCCCATCGGGGTGAGACTGGCGCACGAATCCGGGAACGATCGTCGATGCGTCGTCCAGCGGCCAGGAGTAGTGCTGCGCTTCGAAGGCCTCGGCCAGCGCCAGACGGTCCCTCCGCGGGAGGCCCGCCACCGGAACAGAGCGACCGCCCTGAACCACCCCGGGCTCGACGAACCCGGCCCACTCCTCCATGGTCGTCGCGATGCAGCGCCAGGTTGTGCGTATCGGGAGGAGTCGCCGCTGCTCGTGCGGAGCCCCATGTCAAGGTTCACCCGCGCCGTCTCGCGGAAGGCCACCCAGGGGACGTCGGTCTGCCACCACCAGCATCCGATGAACCGGAAGATGTGCACGCCCGAGGCGTTGAACACGGTGAAGCTCAGCAGTCGGTAGGCGATGAAAGCGGCCACGACCAGGCCACCGAGGACATAGGCGCCCGTCGTGGTCTGGTGGACGCCTCGCAGCCGCCAGAAGAAATCCGGCGGCGAATCCTGCGGTCATAGTCAGAACGGGAACAAGAAGAGATGGAGGAGGATGATCCCGGGTTGCGCAGCGCGGTGAAGACGAGGAAGCGTCGCTCGATCCAGCGCGCCGGAACGGGCACCCACTGATGTACTTCGCTGACCGCTCGAGGTCTCGACTCGTGTGGTCCACGTCCGCCCCGCCCTGGCCTCAGGGTGATGATGACGGTGGCGGCGGCGAAGACGATGCCGTAGCCCAGCTCCAGCAGGCCGGCGTCACGCAGGAGGCACAAGAGCGGCCCCGGGCGCGGAGCGGACCGGCGCGGTGGCCCGGCGCACCAGTGGCAGGAGCAGGAGCGGTGCCGCCAGCGCGATGACCAGGGTCAGCAGCGGGCTGATGTGCCCGCCGCCGTCGACGGGCTGGCCGATCCGGTCTCGCGCGCCCACACCAGGGCGACGGCCCCCAGCAGCAGAGGCACGTAGCATGAGGGAGAAGGCGTGCCGGGCTCCCCCCTTCCCCAGGCGAACTGCCAGGGTCATCTTGCCGTGGGCGGGATCGGTGTCGATGTCGCGCAGGTTGTTGACCATGAGCAGGGAGCAGGCGAGCAATCCGATCCCGCAGGCCGAGGGCCACAGCCACCCCGGCACCGTGCCGGCCTGGACGTAGGTGGTGCCCACCGTAGCCACCAGGCCGAAGAAGACGAAGACGAAGACCTCCCCCAGGCCGGCGTAGCCGTAGGGGTGGGAGCCTCCGGTGTAGAACCAGGCGGCCGCGATCGCTGCGGCGCCGACGGCGAGCAGCCACCACTGGCCGCTGAGGACCACGAGTGCCAGGCCCAGAAGGGCTCCGATCCCGAAGCAGCCGAAGGCGGCGAGCTTGACGGTGCCGGGGGCGACCTGCCCGGAGGCGGTCAGGCGCGGCGGCCCGGTGCGATCGTCGTCGGTGCCGCGCACGCCGTCGGAGTAGTCATTGGCCAGGTTGCAGCCGATCTGCAGCGCCAGGGCCACGCCCGCGGCCAGCAGGCTCCGCAGCACTGAGAGCTCCCCCATCGCGGCGGCCGCCCCGGCGCCCAGGATGACGGGGGCGACGGCGGCCGGCAGGGTGCGCAGTCGCACCACCTCCCCCCAGCTGGTGGCACGGGGGCCGCTGTCCTGCGGGTGCTCGCCGTTCTCGCCGCTCACGGCTTCCTCCGTTCCTCTCGCAGTCCTCTAGGGGTAGGCGGCAGTGACCCTACCAGCGCCGTGGCCCTCACCGGTGCGGCGCCTGAGCCACACCTCGGCCGGTGAGGCAACCGGCACCGCGATCGCCAGAAGGACCTCCGTGAGACAGCCCGATCCCCGCCCTCGCAATCCTTCACCCATACCTGGGCCCACGGCGGCTGAGCCCCCGGCACGCGAACGCGCCCTGGGAGCACTGACCGGGCTGGCCTCGGCGACGCACTGGGGATGCCCACCCAGTCGATGAGCCCTGGCACAGATCCGCCGGTACTACGGCGAGATCACTGGCTGCGAGACGCCGTCGCCGAGCAGCCCATCGCCCCCTCAGCACCTGCCGGCAGCGTCACGGATGACACCGAGCAGGTTCTCATCTTGGCCGGTCTCCTCATCGACGGTGGCGGCCGCATCGACCCCACCAGCTCGCCGATGCCCTCCTGCGCTGGGAGGACGATATGCGCCCGCGGGTCCCTGGACCTGCTGGGACCCTCCACCAAGCTCGCCCTGGAGCGGGTGCGCGCCGGACGGACCCACACTGCACCGGCAGACAGGGCACCACCAACGGCGCCGCGATGCGGGTGGCTCCTGGTGGGCATCGCCTTCTCCCTGAATGCCGACGGCGACGCGCTGGCCCGGGCCGTTCAGGCCTCCTGCCTGGTCACCCACGACACCCAGCAGGGCTTCGAGGCCGTAGGGGCTCGCCGCAGCGGTCAGCGCGGCCATCGACGGATGTCGACGCGGCGGGGGCGTTAGGGGCAGCGCTGACTTCGTGGCCGCCCACCCCGAGGCGGGCCACTGGACGGAGAAGGCCTCGTTGCCGCCCCGCACCCGGCTTGGCCCTGGAGACGAGTCGCGACCTGCACGGGGAGGCCCTGGCCGAGCATCTGCGCACCTACGTCGGAACCTCGGTGGAGTCGGCCGAGTCGGTCCCCTGCGCGCTGGTGATCGTGCGGGAGTTCGCGCAGCGGCCCCTGGAGGGACTGTGCTTCGCCGCTGGGCTCGGGGAGATACTGACACCATTGCCGCGATGGCCGGTGCGGTCCTGGGGCGAGCGCGCCCCACCTTCTTCCCTTCGAGCTGGTCGATCGGGTGGTGAGCGCTCCCGGCCTGCGGCTCGAGCCGGTCTGTGAGGCGCTGCTGAGCTGCGCGGCGGCAGCGGGCGCTGTCAGCCAGACGCTCCGGAGCAGAGGCGGCCATGATGGGACGGGTCATTCACACCGGCCAGGTCGTCATTGACCTGACCTTGCGCATCGAGGCGATTCCCGAGCCCGGCGGCGACGTGTTCGCCGACGAGTCCTCCATGGCCGTCGGCGGCGGCTTCAACGTGCTGGCCGCCGCCCGCCGGATGGGGGTCGAGACCCTGTACGCCGGGCCGCTGGGCGAGGGACCCTTCGCCGAGGCGGCCCGGCGGGCCCTGGAGGAGATCGGAGGATCATGTCGGCCCGATCGCCCCCGGCGACCAGGGCTACTGCGTGGCCATGACCGATGCGAGGGCCGAGCGCACCTTCATCTCCACCTGCGGGGCCGAGACCCGTGGCCCGGTGGATGCCTTCGACCACCTGGAGGTGAGTGGCGACGACGTCGTCTACCTCTCCGGCTACTCCCTGGCCGATGAGGCCTCCAGGACGGCGCTGGAGCGGTTGGCCAGGAGACTGACCAAGGCCCGAGCGGGGTGCACGGCACTGTTCGACGTCTCCCCCATGGTTGGTTCGGTCCCCATGAGCTCGCTGGAGCACCTCGGTGCGCTGGGGCCCGTCTGGTCGCTCAATGAGCGTGAGGCCGGGCTGCTCGCCGATCGTCTGGAGCTGCGGGTGGAGGCCGGTGACCACGCCGGCGTCTGCGAGGCACTATCGGGTCGGCTCGGCACCGTGCTGGTGCGGGTCGGGGAGCAGGGCTCCTGGTTCTCCGACGGCGGTGCGGCGCGCCATACCCCAAGCATCCCGGTGACACCGGTGGACACCAACGGGGCCGGTGACGCGCACTCCGGTGTCCTGGCCGCGGCCCTGGCCCGGGGCATCGACCTGACGACGGCGCTGCGCTGGGCGAATGTGGCCGGTGCCTTGACTGTGACGCACTTCGGCCCGGCCACCTGCCCGAGTGAGGCAGAGATCAGGGCTCTGATGTAGAAGGCTCGGCGGTCACGCCTATCGAGGTCGCGGCGAGGAGCCGGGCGACCTCGCGCCGATCGACCTTCCCGCTGGGGCGCAACGGCAGGGCCTCCAGGACGACGACCCGTTTGGGGGCGTGGGCGCCGTCCAGCCGGGCACGGGCGGCCTCGCGCAGGGCGGCGCCGTCCAGCTGCTTCAGGCCGCCCGGCTGCCGGTCCGGTTCAAGCACGACGGCGGCGGCGACGGCACTTCCCACTGCTCGTCGGGCAGGGCCGACGACGCAGGCCTCGGCCACGCCGTCGATACCGGTGAGGGCCTCCTCCACGTGGCGGGGCTCGACCTGACGCCCCCGGTGATGATGACGTCGTCCAGGCGGCCCAGGACCTCCAGGCGCCCGTCGGGGTGCAGCCGGCCGCGGTCGGAGGTGGCCAGGACGCGCGTGCTGCCGCTGCGGTGGAAGCCCTCGCCGGCGTTGGGACTGCCTGCGGGGCTGTGGCGGGTGTGGAGGTAGTCCTCGGCCAGGACGGGACCGGAGATGAGGATGCGGCCGGCACCCTCGGCGTCGGGGGCCTGGATGGTGATCTCGACCCCTCCAGGGGGCGGCTGTTGTAGACGCAGCCCCGCCGGTCTCGGCTCATGCCGTAGGTGGTGACCACGGTGACGCCCGCCCCGCGGGCCCGGTCCAGGAGCGCGGGGTCGGCGGCGGCGCCGCCCAGGAGGACGGCGTCGGCTCCTGCCAGGGCCCGGCGGGCCTGCGGGTCCTGCAGGACGCGCACCAGTTGGGTGGGGACCAGGAGACGTAGAGCCGGGAGGCGGTCGCCCCTGGTGGACCGGCGCGGAGCTCAGGGCCTCCGCGAGCGCCGCCGGGCTGAATCCTGAGCTCGTGTCGACCACGCCGGGTTCGGTTCCTGCGTCCAGGGAACGGATGAGGATCTGCAGGCCGGCGACGTGGTGGGCCGGCAGGGGCAGGAGCCAGGTTCCCGGGCCGCCAAGGCGCGCGTGGGTAGCGCGGGCAGAGGCCACGAGGGCGGCGGCGCTCATGGCGATAAGCCGGCCGGCACCGGTGGTGGAGCCCGACGCGCAGGATGAGGTCTGTGCGTGCCGGGACGCGGGTGATACGGCGGGCCAGGTCGGACCGGACCTGCCCTCGTCCTCCCCGGGGGCAATGGGGACGAGCAGCGGCAGCGGCGAGACCGCCCGGTCCTCCCCGTCCTCGGCGGCGGGGGCGGGGCGGCCATCGGCGCTGGTGAGCAGGCCGCGCAGGGCCAGACGCTCGGCGAGGGCCGTGCGCAGGGCGGCGACGTCGTCGGGGCGGTTCCGCTGGTCAGGAGGCGGAGGGCGGGTGGGGCGGGCACCCCGCAGATCGATGCTCACGGGCCCGGGCCGGCTAGGGATCCGGCTGGGGATGAGGTCAGGGGGCACCGAGGGTTCGGGCAGGTGAGGGGTCTGCGGGGCTCTCCGGCTCGGTTAGGGTTGGACCATGCGTATCGTCCTCATCGTCCTGGTGTTCGCTCTGACGCTGTACGCCCTGTTGGATCGTGCAGCACGCCGGATGAGAGCATGCCGGCGCGGATGCCAAGCACCTGTGGATCACTCTGGTCGTACTGTTCCCGACCATCGGCCCGATCGCCTGGATCATCTTCTCGCGGGTCAAGGCCGCTGAGGAGCGCGGCGGCTACGTCGAGCCCACCGTGGTCCTCCGCGAGGGCACGACCTTCCGTCGCCCGCAGCGTCCTCGGCCCATGGCGCCCGACGACGACCCGAGTTCCTCAGGGACCTGGAGCAGGACATCCGTCGTCGCAAGCACCACCCGCAAGAGCCCACCGGTGCTCCCGACGCCAGCAATGACGGAGCTGACGAGGATCCTGAGGCCGGCGAGACGGGTGGGACCGACCGCTCCGGAACCGACCAGCACTAAACAGCACTGACCAGCACTGATCGGTTGCACGCCGGCCCGGCCTCGGCGCCCTGTTCTCAGGGCAGGGGCGGGGCGGGCTTAGGGGCCAGGGGTGGTGTCGACGTCGTAGCCGTGGGCGGCGGCGTGGATGAGCCAGTCACCGGGGAGCCAGGTGCGCCCGATGAGCTGGGGGTGCTCGGGCATGTAGCGCACCGACCACAGGATGAGGACGAGCTCGGCCCACTGGGCCCGGATCTTCAGGCGCACCGATCCGGAGGCGTTGGCGGCGGCGATGACGATCTCGCCGGTGGCGGTGAGCTGGACCTCCTGGATGTCGGCGTAGGAGATGGGCATGACGCCCTCCCCCGTGCCCAGGTAGATGCCGTGGGTGGACACGGTCAGGGCGGGCGTCGGGCCAGGTGGCGCCACTTCTCGACGGCGTCGGCCTCGGCGGTGCGGCGGCGCCGGTGGTTGAGGTAGGCCTGTCCGCCGAAGAAGGCGGCCGTCAGGGCCAGGCCGACGGGGCCGCCGGCCAGGAAGAAGCCCCGGGAGGGGTTGTAGGTGGCGTCCCCGCGCCGCCACACGAGCAGCTCGGCGTCGCAGGTGGCCAGCATGACCTCCCCGGATCCCAGGGGCGGGGCGCACGGGGTCGATGGTCGGTGAGACCGGGTTGGGAGCGGCGGCCCTGGCGGGTGGCGGTCAGGACGGCGGCGGTGTGCCACCACACGAAGTCCCTGTCCGGTCCAGGGGCGGCGCGGGTGGGACGCGGGCGGCCGGGTCGGATGACCTCACCGGTCGGGCCGGTGCGCACGACCTCGCCGCCGAGCGGGCGCGAGGGCGGCTGCTGGGTCACCGGGCCGCCTCGGCGCCCGGCGGGCTGACGGGGCTGGCAGAGTTGCCGGGGGCTGACGGGCTGACACTGCCCGCGGTCTGGGCGGAGGTTCCGGGCACCATGTCGCGGGCTTTAGCGCAGCAGGTCGCCGGCCGGCTCCCAGTAGGCCAGCCCCACCAGGGTGCGGTCCTCGAAGGTCAGGGAGGTCAGGAGGCCAGGGCGCACTGGCGGCGGCGCGGGTCGTGGGCCAGGGGCGACCCTCCAGGAAGAGGCGCAGCGACCAGACGGGCAGCTGGTGGGAGACGAGGAGCGCCTCGTGGCCCTCGGCGAGGTCGAGTGCGGAGACGACGGCGCCGCGCATGCGCTCGACGATCTCCCGGTAGGGCTCGCCCCAGGAGGGCGCAGCGGGTTGACGTGGCTGGACCCAGTAGGTGGGTGGGCCAGGATCCAGCGGTTGCGGCTGACGGCCACGCCCTCGAAGGAGCTGCTGGCCTCGATGAGTCGGGGATCCGTCGTCGGCGCCAGGCCGAAGGCGGCGGCGGTGGGGGCACCGGTCTCCCGGGCCCGCTCCAGGGGTGAGGTGATGACCCGGGTGATGTCGTGCCCGGAGGCGGACAGGACGTCGGCGACCTGCTGGGCCATCTGGTGACCCAGGGTGGACAGGTGGTACCCGGGCAGGCGGCCGTAGAGGATGCCGCCTGGGTTGTGCACCTCGCCGTGCCGCATGAGGTGGATCGTCGTGCGCGCCATGCGGTGATTCTCGCACGCCCAGCGGCAACGGTCAGCCACCGGGGACCGTAAGGTGTTCCCATGACGACTCGCAGCGCATGGGGTCTCGGTCTGGCGACCGTGACCGACGACGGCAACACCCTCGACGTGTGGTACCCCCGACCGGTTCTCGGTGACGAGCCCGAGGACGGGCACGCCGACCTCCTGGCCTCCCTGAGCGCCATGGAGCGGCGCGATGAGGCCCGTGGCGTCCACACCACCGTGGTGCGCACCTGGGCCGACCTCGACGACGCCCCCCAGACCGTGGCCGGCGCCTACCTGCGCCTGCACACGCTGTCCCACCGCCTGGTCCGGCCCAACACCGTCAACCTGGACGGAATCTTCTCCCGCCTGCCCAACGTGGTGTGGACCTCCGCCGGCCCCTGCCGCGCCGAGGACTTCGAGACCACCCGCATGCGCCTGCGCGCGCCGCCGTGGGGCGCCCCGTCCAGGTGCACTCGGTGGACAAGTTCCCGCGCATGACCGACTACGTGCTGCCCTCGGGGGTACGCATCGGCAACGGCGCGAACGTGCGCCTGGGCGCCTACCTGTCCGAGGGCACCACGGTCATGCACTCCGGCTTCGTCAACTACAACGCCGGGACGCTGGGGCGCTCCATGGTCGAGGGCCGCATCTCCCAGGGGTCGTCATCGGTGACGGCTCCGACGTCGGCGGCGGCGCCTCCACGATGGGCATGCCTCGGGCAGCGGGCGCCAGCGCGTGGCCCTGGGCGAGCGCTGCCTGCTGGGGGCGAACTCGGGGCTCGATTCCGCTGGGTGACGACTGCGTCGTCGAGGCCGGCCTGTACCCTGACTGCCGGCACGAGGGTCTCCCTCATGCCGCAGGGCGGTGTGGTGCCCGGTAATCTCGGCCTGTTCAAGGAGCCGCGCGTGGTCCCGGCCCGTGAGCTGGCCGGCGCCTCCAACGTCCTGTTCCGCCGTAACTCCCAGTCCGGTGCTGTCGAGGCCCCTGGGCCCGCGGCGGCAAGACCATCGAGCTGGGCCTCGCCCCAGCACCCCGGCCAGTAGGGCTCTCCTCTTACTCCCCTGCCGCCGCGCTTCTCGTACCGGCCGCCGGCCGCTTCGGAGGCGGAGCTCAGGCTGCGGGCTTGTGGGCGACGAGAGCGATGCCGACCATGTCCTTCTCGTAGCGCTTGAAGGTGGCGGCCATCTCCTGGACGCGCTGGCGCAGCTCCCGGTCAGCGGCGACGTTGCGGGCGATCCGCAGGAAGCCGCCCAGTCCCTCGTCGCGGATGTTGCGGCCGACCTTGAGCAGGGCCATGGGGGCGGTGTCGACCCAGTCGACGACGAGTCCGGCGTCCTCCATGATCTCCTTCCAGGCAGCTGCCGTCATGGGGCGGGCGTTGACGTGGATGGAGCGGGCCAGGTCGCGGCGCAGCTGGGTGTAGTAGTCCTCGCCGATATCGTCGGGGGTGACGCCGAGCTCGTGGATGGCGTAGCGCCCGCCGGGGCGCAGGACGCGGGCGGCCTCGGCGACGATGGCGGCCTTGCCCTTGTCCCCCTGCATGGTGAGCATGGCCTCGCCGACGACGACGTCGGCGCTGGCCGCATCCAGTCCGGTGTCGGCGGCCTCGCCCTGGCGGACGGTGCCGAGGTTCCCGACGACGGCGGCCACGCGCCGGGCGGCGTCGGGGTCGCGGTCGATGGCCGTGTAGGGAGGCGGGGCGGGCCTTGATGATTTCGGCGGCGGTGCGCCCCAGGCCCGGGGCGAGCTCGACGACGTCGGCGCCGGCGAGGCCTGCGTGGCTGAGCATGGCGGCGGACAGGGCGGCACCGCCGGGGCGCAGGACGCGTTTGCCAGCACGGGCCAGGACCCAGTGGCCGGGCGCGGAGGCGATGGGGCGGTCGGCGTGAGGCAACGGAAGATCGGCAGAGGCGGTGAAGGCAGCGGACTTCTTGCTCATAAGGCCAGCCTAACCACAACCACTGCGGTTCGACGAGGTTACATCGGGCTTCGGCACACCCACCTCGGCGCGAGAACTCATCATCCCAAGATGCCCTCGGCAACACTGATTAACTTCAACGCACCACCCTGCACCGCCATCTCACGGAGTTCTTAAAATCACAACATGACTACGGCAGCCCCAGAACCCCACCGGCCTTCCCACTCTCCCACCCTCCTTCGGAATCAACAGCCCCACCCCCGCGTGTGTCACGTCGTAAACTGCTGGCCCTGAATCGGCTGCAGCACACTCACAGGAGGCCTAGCGATCGGGTGGCCTCACTCTAGGGCATATGGCCCAGGAGGCCCCCTGTCATATGAGGCGAGACGACTGAGGGCCCTCAAGAATGACCCGATGGGAAAAAAAGAAAATCCTCGGCCACGAGGCTATTCATACCAACGACTCCCCGCTCCCAAAATGGTTTGAATACAAGTATCCAGGACTTCGCCTGAGACGGTGGTTCAGAGATGACAACACAGATTCAAAAGAACTCAAGAATCAGTTTACTGAGTACGCCGAACATCACGGATGGGAGAATGATCCAGGGCCAACCACCCCAACCTCATGGGTTGGAAGACATGGAGGTACGCGACCCATTGATGACATGTTTCTCGCAGTATATCTTTCCTCTGACGACCCTACTCCCCCACCCAATGTGGGCAATAATAGCATCACCATACTATTATGCTATATCTAGATACTTAAATTGGTTCTTCGTGTTTGAGGGTGTGTAAATGGGCCTATCGTGGGGTTGTGGTGGTTGCTTGAGGCGGTCCTTGAAGCGTCCGGTATGGACGAGGCTGCGAATGATGTAGCGGGTGAGACCACGGAAGCCCAGGGCGATGCCGTGCAAGTGCCCCAGGCACCCGTTGATCGCTCCGGTGGGGCCGCTGGAGCACAGGGATAGTCAAAGTAGGTCGGGACGACCTGGGTGTCGGTGAGCGGACAAACCCCAGCGCACAGGGTGCGGCTGGCTGGTAGAGCCGGTCACCCGTCTGGTCCCGCCAGCACGTGATCGCTCATTGAGTGCGGCGGTGGCACTGATCGAGATTACTGACAGCCAGAGACGCGACGAGGAAGGGTTCTGTGACTACCCAAGCCTTGAGGAGCTCCTCGCCGGCGGCGCTCTTGAACCCGGCGTAACCGTCCATCGTCACCACCTCAGTAAAAGATCGAGAAGAACACCGACAAACATCAGTACACGAATCTTGCAGCCCCGCTAGCGAACTTTATAAAATAGCAACATGACTACGGCAGTCCCAGAACCCCGCCACCCTTTCCACTCTCCCACCCCTGCTTCGGAATCAACAGGCTCACCCCCGCGTGTGTCACGCCGTAAACTGCTGTCCCGAATCGGCTGCGGAACACTGACCGGAGGGCTCGCCATCGGAGGTGGACTGACCTGGGCCTTTGGCCCAGGAGGCCCCATGTCATACGAGTCAAGAGCCTTAAGAGCACTCAAGAACGACCCCATGGGACACGAAACTATCCTCGATCACAAGGCTAGCGAAACAGAAGAGATAAAACCAAGTAAATGGTTCTCAATTGAAGATTCGCACATTTCCCTCACTCGATGGTTTCGAGAAGAGAGTGATGATTTACTTACTCTCCACAAGTCCTTCATTAAACACGCAGAGAAATACGGCTGGACCGAGGAAGGCAATGTATCGACATCTACTACATGGGTAGCGCGACACCAAAATCGAGCAACAAATGACGATATGCGGTTAATGATCACCGCCAACACAGAAGATAATCAAGGCACGTCAAAAAGGCGCCTTAACACTGTCGCAGTCTCCTTAGATTACTCATAATCACGTCTATAACTGTCGCATATCTGATGTATGCCGACAAGTACAGCAGGTCATGACCTCCTTCGTTGAGGCGAACTCACGATCTCACCATCCACACATCCCTGCCAACGTCGAATACTTCGAAACCTGAGAGTCGTCACAGCCATGAATGTAACACATTCCCCTAACACTCACACTATTGTCAGTTCGGCCGTAGTTCGACTATATTACACAATAACAGTTCTTTCATTAGTTTGTACGGCAACCATATGGCCATTCAGTCAACCAGCTTCAGCTGCAGTAAGTACCAGCCACCTCATTCGCGCGACGCTGCTCGGCGACTCATACTCTGCCGGAAATGGAGCGGGGAACTACTACGGACCTAAAAATTCCTATCGAAGCCACAATAACTGGGCACGTAGATACACGAACTGGCTCAACGACCAGGGATTCCCTACTACCCTTGAGAATCTTGCCTACAGCGGAAGCACTACGTCAAATCTTTTACACGCTGACGGCAAAACTAACCAGATTGATGCGATGTCAACGGACACGAACCTGGTGATGTTCACCATCGGCGGCAACGACGTCAATTTCTCCGACATAGTAAAAGAGTGCTTCACTCTTGGCCTGCGAGACGCAAAGACCTGCAAGGAAAAGGTTACGGACGCCGGCACAAAACTGGAGAGCGTTAAGTCCAATACCTTGACCATACTTCAGCAAATCGATAATAAACTGGAAAATGACGCTCAAGTCATCCTTGTCGGCTATCCACGCCTCGCCACCAATGGGAACTACATTCTAGAAAACTCTGGCATCAGATACGACGCCGGGGCCGGGGGTCCGTTCACTTAGCGACGCCTCCATGGACGTACAATCCACACTTGTTCGAGAATGGAACAACTCACACCCTCAGTCTTAAGGTCACTTACATCGACGGAGTCATCAACGCATTTGACGGACACGAGCCGGATCCCTCGTCAAGGAATCGAAACCCTCAACGGTGGATCAACGAGTTTTTTGAGACCGAAGGAGAAACCAAAGACAATGGTCATATCAAATCTAAAATTAGTTACGACACAAACGAGTTCTACCACCCGAACATTACGGGGCACGCAGAGATAGCGAAACTCATCACTGAGAAGGTAGGAGTTCCCACCTTCAGTAGCCAAACGCAAGACACAAGAAGCGATATCGACATAGTATTCGCCATCGACTCCACTGGCTCCATGAAGGACAATGTTAGCGCACTTAGGACGAAAGTCAGTGAGATCATGAAACAAACAGAGAAAGGCGCCTCCTCGTATCGCTTCGCACTCATTGACTACAAGGACCACCCCAAGTTCGGAACTCACAACTACCTAGCCCGCACAGATGTCGACTTCACCAGCGATGAATCTACCCTTGAAAAGGGACTCGATTCATTGACTTACGAAGGAGGGAACCTCGGCAACACCAACGCCAGCGTCTACAGCGGTGTCATGCAAGCCGTTAATATGAAGTGGCGCAATGGGGTCAAGAAAATCGTCGTCGTCATCGGTGACGCGCCTCCACGCGACCCCGAGCCGGACACTGGTTACACCGCTGCCTCCGTCGCTAAGGCCGCCTACGACGTCGACCCGGTCAGTGTCTACGGTATTGACACCGGACAGCTCAACTCCTCCGACTTCCAGACCCTGGTGAGTTCCAGTACCGGCACGACCGCCAACGCCTCCTCGCCCAACCAGGTCAGCGACCTCGTCAACAAGGCCATCAGTAGTGAGCTCAACAAGCCCTTCGCCTGGATCCAGGGCCCCTATGTCGCCAAGATCGGAGATCCTGTCGATATCGATGCCGCAGCCTCCCACGCGGTCTCAGGCTCCCTGACCTCCTACGAGTGGGACTTCAACGGTGACGGCGTCTACGACGAAACCGGAACCTCCCCACGCATCACCCATACCTTTAGCCAGGAGTTCAGCGGCGTCATCGGCCTACGCGTCACCCAGTCAGACGGGCAGACCGCCGTCGCCACCACCCAGGTCGATATCACCGACGACGGCGACAACACGCCACGCGACCAAGACAACTGCCCCGACGTCAGTAACTGGGGTCAGACCGACTACGACAACGACGGGGTCGGAGACGAGTGCGACCCCGACCCCGGCTTCCCCACCCAGGACAAGACCCGGTGTCTGCGTCGTCGGCGAGAACTGCCCACCCGACAGCGGGACTCCCAGCACCCAGCCAACTCCTGCACCCAGTGGAGGCTCGACACCCACTCCTGCCGTCGCACCAGCACCCACCCAGGCGCCCACGGCCGTTCCGACAACTACTGCTTCAAAGCGTCCTCTCCCCAACACAGGGATCAACGCGAACAAGTTGACAGCCCTGGCGATCCTCGGGCTGCTCGCCGGCGCAGCAGTTCTCCGCTACCGCCGCAAGGTCACCTCGTAGCCGGTGATACCCGGGCATGACCCGGCTTGTCGATCACAGTGTTGGGGCCGTTCCTCTCCCGGAGCGGCCCCAACACTTGTCACGCTAGGGTGTTCACATGGACCAGCTCATTACTCCCGCCATCCGGTGCAACGGCAACGCCGATGAGGCAGCCCGGTTCTACGCCGACGTCTTCCGCGAGGGCTCCGTCGTCGAGCAGGTGCCCGGCTACGCGTCCACAGTCAGCATCCACGGCTTCCGTCTCTCGCTCATCAACGGCGGCGACCAGGACGCCCCGAACCCGTCGATCAGCTGCATCCTGAACTTCGATCCGCTCCTGTTCGGCGGCGAGGAGCAGGCCCGGGCCTACCTCGATGAGCTCTACGAGCGACTCTCGACCGGCGGCGTGCTCATGGAGCTGGGCGAGTACCCCTTCTCGCCGCGCTACGCCTGGGTCCGCGACCGCTTCGGCATGACCTGGCAGCTCATGCTCACCGACCCGACCGGCGAGCCGCGCCCCTTCATCCTGCCCTCTTTCATGTTCGGCGGCACCAATCACGCCAACGCCGAGGAGGCCACCGAGGCCTGGATCGCCCTGTTCGACGACGCCCGCCGCGGGGCCCTGTACCGCTATGAGGAGGGCGGGCCGATGGAGGCGGGGACCGTCATGTTCACCGACTTCACGCTGCGCGGCACCTGGATGGCGGCCAGGGACTCGGGCCCATCCCACGACCTCACCTTCACACCCGGGGTCTCCATGATCGTCTCCTGCCGGGACCAGGAGGAGATCGACCGCTACTGGGCGGGGCTGTCTGCCGTGCCCGAGGCCGAGCGCTGCGGCTGGTGCGTCGACCGCTGGGGCGTGTCCTGGCAGGTCCTCCCCCACAACATCGCCGAGCTCATGGCCGACGCCGCCACGCGCGAGAAGCTCCTGCACATGGGCAAGATCAACCTGGCCGGCCTGTAGGCCGCAAGGCTCATCACGACGGTCTCGACGACGTTCAGGCAGACATTTCGTATTACACTTGTCGTATGGAAACCATTGATGGCGTGCCAGTCACCGAAGAGACCATCCAGGAGTGGGCTGACGAAGCGGAACGTGGATACGACGTCGAAGTGCTGAAGAAGCGAGGACGCCGCCCCATCGGGGATGGTGCGGCGCGGGTCGTCCCAGTCCGTATGGACGACAGTCTGGTAGCCGCAGTCGACCAGCGCGCTGAGAAGGACGGCACCAGCCGCTCCGAGATCATTCGCTCGGCCGTACGAGCCTTCGTCGCGTAAGCGCCCACAGGCCGGCCAGAAGCGCTGACAATCTTGAGAGGGCGTGGCTGGTGTGGACATAGCAACGCTGCTGAACGAGCACTCGATCGACCTGGCCAGCTACTCGGAGGTCTCGATCGAATCAGGACAGGCTCCCATCACGCTGTCCATCTGGGAAGCGGAGCAGGACGCGGCACCGACAGTCGTGTTCGTCCCGGGCACCATGACCCATCCCTTGTTCTACAGCCCCTTCCTAGACGCGGTCAGCCGGCACGGCTACCACGTAGTCGGTGTCCACCCGCTGTCCCATGGGCGCAGCCCCCGGATTATCCACCGGTTCACCCTCGACGACATGATCGGAAACGTCCGGGACGCGGTGGGCTATGCCTGCGCCCGTTTCCCCGGCGCCGTCGGGCTGATGGGGTCGAGCCAGGGCGGAATCCTTACCCTGCTGGCAGCCGGCGGCGAGAACCGCATCCGGGCCACCTTTCCGCACAACGTCCTGTTCACACCCTTGCGAGAGTCCCTGTCGGTCACACGCTTCCCCAACGCGCTCGGCGTGGCGTACCCGGTGATCCGGCGGGTCATCGCCGTCGCCGGTCGAGTGCTGCCTGGGCTTCAGGTACCAATGAGTTGCTACCTCGACGTCAGCAAGGTCTTCTCAGAGCGGGAGTGGCGCGATGAGTTCTACCGGGATCCCCTGGGACGCACTGCCTACCCAATGAGTTTCCTATCCAGCCTGTTCGCGACTGATACGTCGGTGCTCGTCGACGGCAGCATCGCCTGTCCGGTGGTGGCGTTCGTGTCGACGGGCGACCCCCTGTTCACACTCGGATACAGCCGCTTGGTCTACGAGCGACTGGTGGCGCCCCAGAAGCGGCTGATCGAGCTGCCCGTCGACCACCACCTGATTCTCAATGAGAAGGCCGATCGCGTCACCCCGACGATACTGGCCGCCCTGGATAACTACCTCAGGTAGCCCGGCGCTTCCCGCAAACGGCCACAAAAGTTCACGGCGGTCACCAACCGCTCCTTGATGCGCCAGACGACCAACGCCCTGATCGACAACGTACTTTCGCGTCGGGGACGTACTTCTCCCCCAAACCACTGCGGGCGGACCTCAGTGGTTTGGGGGAGAACGCAGTCGTCGTCGGGAATGTACGTTCCCGAACCGCACCGCCCAGCCCCAGACAACCGGCCACAGACAATCAGCCCTGGGCAACCGGCGTGGCCCGTGAACCGCAGACTCTGGTGACTCAGACCCTGGTGACGCGGTCGAGGCTGGGGACTCCGGCGCGGGTGTCCGGGTACTGGCCGTCGTCGTGCTTGCGGCGGTGCATGGCCACGTAGTGGCGCTCGGTGGAGCCGTCGTAGACCTGTCGGGGCCGCCCGATGCGCTTGGCGGGATCGGCGATCATCTCGCGGTACTGGGCGATCCAGCCCGGCAGGCGCCCCAGGGCGAACAGGGGTGTGAACATCTTCGTGGGGAAGCCCATCGCCTGGTAGATGAGGCCGGTGTAGAAGTCGACGTTCGGGTAGAGGCTGCGCGAGACGAAGTACTCGTCGCGCAGCGCCGTCTCCTCCAGCTCCATGGCGATCTCGAGCTTGCGGTCGCCGTCGTCGGAGCCCAGGCGGGTCAGGACGTCGTGGGCGGTCTCCTTGACGATGGCGGCGCGCGGGTCGTAGTTCTTGTAGACCCGGTGGCCGAAGCCCATGAGCCGCACGCCGTCCTCCTTGTCCTTGACCTTGCGGACGAACTCGGCCGTGCTCATCCCCGAGCTCTGGATGGTGTCCAGCATCCGCAGGACCGCCTCGTTCGCGCCGCCGTGCAGCGGTCCGGACAGCGCGCCCACGCCCGCAGCCACGGAGGCGTACATGTTGGCGTCGGCCGATCCCACGAGGCGCACCGTGGAGGTCGAGCAGTTCTGCTCGTGGTCGGCATGCAGGATGAGCAGCATGTCCAGGGCCCGCACCACAGCCGGGTCGATGTCGTAGGACTGGTAGGGCATGCCCGAAGGTCAGGCGGATGAAGTCCTCGACGTAGGAGCGCTGCGGGTCGGGGTAGAGCAGCGGCAGGCCGATGGCGCGCCGGGCGATGTAGCTGATCATCGTGGGCATCTTGGCCAGCAGCAGCACGGTGGCGAGCTCGCGCTCGTAGGGGTCGTGCGGGTCGAGGGTGTCCTCGTAGTAGGTGGCCAGGCCCGCGATCCCCGGCCTGGAGGATCGCCATCGGGTGGCCCTGAGGAGGGAAGGAGGTGAAGAAGCCGCGGAAGTCCCTCGTGCAGGAGCCGGTGGCGCGAGATGCGCCGCTCCATGCGCGCGAAGGACTCACGGTCGGGCAGCTCGCCGTTGATGAGGAGGTAGGCGACCTCCAGGAAGGTCGAGGACTTGGCCAGCTCCTCGATCGGGTAGCCGCGGTAGCGCAGGATCCCGGCCGCGCCGTCGATGTAGGTGATCTGCGAGGTGCACGACGCCGTGTTGGTGAAGCCCGGGTCGAGCGTCACCACGCCGGTGGAGCCCAGCAGCTTGGACACGCCCAGGCCGTCGGCGCCGTCGGTCGCCGGGGTGCGCGGCAGCTCGAGCTCATGCCGTCAACGGCCAGCAGGCCAGGACCGCCGACGGCGCTGGGCCGGCTCTGATCGGGCTGCTCGGCCGCGGCGGTGGTGGGGGTGCTCGTCATCATGCCTCCTGGGGGCTCGGGGCCGCACGCATCGCGACGGCGAGACCTGGGCCCACGGGGTTCCGGCAGGGCCCAACGACCACTGTACGGGGTGCGTCGTCACGGCGTCGTTTCATGGACTCATCGCGGGCCACCGGATCGGCCCGGATCAGCCCGGATCAGCCCGCCGAGGGGCAGCAGCCGGACACCCACCCGGGCTTGATAAACTTATCAAGCCAGTCGCTCGTTGATAAACTTATCATCGTGAGGACTCCTCTTGACTCGCCGTTCAGCCCAGGATCAGACACGGTGCCCCTGGTGTGGGCGGGGCGCATCGAGCACCTCAGCGACTGGCGCGACGCTCTTCGCCCGCGCCGCGCCGCCGGCATCCACGAGCGCGGCCGCACCATCCTGGGGGAAGCCGGCTCCGGAAAAATCCGCGTTGGTGCGTCGGATCGCGAGTGAGGCCTTGGATGCGGGCGACTGGGTCACGCCACAGCTGCGTATCCCGTCAGGGGAGCGACCCCATCAAGCGAGTCGCCTCGGCTCTACTGACCCTCGCCGACACGGCGGGTCTGCCAGCAGCAAGGGAGCAGCGCATCGGCGACCTGCTGCGCCGCGTTGAGTCCGTGGCCGCTTCCGGCATCTCCCTGTCCGTGCGCGCCCAGGACGGTCCCGAGCCGTATTCCGCCCTGACCGATCTGCTCATTGAGATCGGCCGTGCGGCCACCAAGCGCCATGCCGTGGTGATGATCCACATCGACGAGGTCCAGAACATCACTGATGAGCACGCGCGCTCCCAGCTGCTCATCGCCCTGGGTGACGCGCTCACTCACGAAGAGCCCACGACCCTTCCCGGCGGACTGAGCGTTGGCTCGGCGCTTCCTATCGCCGTCTACCTGACCGGGCTGCCCGAGTTCGCGGACATGGCCGGAGCCCGATCCGGTGCCACCTTCGCGCGTCGTTTCCAGACCACCACGCTGGAGACCATCGACGACGACGACCTTCTGACCGCACTCCACCCCTTCATCAGCCAGGGGTGGCCCATCACCACCGCCGACGGCGGCACAGACCGGATCTTCATGGAGCCCGACGCCCAACGCGCCATCGTCGAGCTCTCCTGCGGCGAGCCGTTCCTCTTCCAGCTCGCCGGGCAGTGCGCCTGGCACGCCAGCACCGACAGCATCATCACCGCCGAGCACGTCCGCACCGGATGGAGCAGGCAGGCGGTCCACGAGGCGGAGGCGCATGTGCAGCGCATCCTCGACCGGCTCCCACCGCGCGAGAGGGAGTTCGTCGAGGCAATGGCCGAGCTCGCACCCGAGGAGCGTTCTCTGACGAACATCGCCAACCGGCTCGGGCACAAGAGGGCTACGGACGCGGGCCCCACCGCGCAGCGGCTCGACCTGACCCGCAGGATCATCCGGCGCGGTAGGCCCTACCGATTCCAGCACCGCGCCGTCGGGGCCTATCTCACTTCCGAGTGGCCCGAGGTGGGCTGACCGGGACCGGCCGGCCTCAGCCGGCGAAGAGGGCGGCGGCCTCGGGCGAGCGCAGGCGCGCGGCGGCGGCGGCCACGCGCTCGTCGGTGTCGGTCAGGCTCATGCGCACCCGCCCGGCCCCGGCCTCGCCGTAGAAGTCGCCGGGGGCCACGACGATCCCCAGCTCGGCGAAGGCCCCCACGAGCTCGTAGGCGCTCATCGACTCGGGCCCCCGGAGCCACAGGTACAGGCCGGCCACGGAGGCCGGGTCGTTGACGAGCCCGGCGGCGGCGGTCGCCTCAACGAGCACCTCGCGGCGCTCCCGGTAGACCTCCTTCTGCACCTCCATGTGCGCCTCGTCGCCGAGGGCGGCCACGAGGGCCGCCTGCACCGGAGTCGGCATGAGCATGCCGGTGTGCTTGCGCACCTCGGTGACGGCGCCCACGAGCCGCGCGTCACCGGCGAGGAAGGCCGCCCGGTAGCCGGCCAGGTTGGACTGCTTGGACAGGGAGTACAGGGCGAGCAGGCCGCTTCGGCCTCGCCTCCCCCGACCCGGGGGTCCAGGAGGCTCGGGATCGGCTGGGTGTCCCACGGCGCCTCCCAGCCGAGCTCGGCGTAGCACTCGTCGGAGATGACGACGGCGCCCCGCGCCCGGGCCCAGGCGACGATCCGGGCCATCTGCTCGACGCTCAGGACGTGCCCGTCGGGGTTGCCGGGGCTGTTGAGCCAGACGACGGCCACGGGCGCGTCCTCGGCGATGCCCCAGGTGGCGGGGTCGGCGTCGGTGTCCACCGGGACCGGGGTGGCCCCCACGAGGCGGGCGCCGACGTCGTAGGTGGGGTAGGCGGCACGCGGGTGCAGGACGAGGTCGCCGGGACGCACCCCCAGGTGCAGGGGCAGGAGGGCCACGGACTCCTTGGAGCCGATGGTGGGGATGACCTCGTCATCGCCCAGGCCGGCCACGCCCCGACGTCTCTCCATCCACTCGGCGATGGCGGCACGCACCACGGGGGCGCCGACCGCCGTCGGGTAGCCGGGGGCGTTGGCGGCCGAGAACAGGGCGTTGCGGGCGATCTCGGGGGTGGGGATCGACGGGCGTGCCCACCGCGAGGTCGACGACGCCGTCCGGGTGCTGGGCGGCCCGCTGCCCGATAGGGGGTCAGCGAGTCCCAGGGAAGTCGGGCAGGGCGAGTCGGCGGGGCAGGTGGAGGCTGGGAGGGTCTCAGGTGTCGCGCTGGTGGTCACGGGCCCTGATTCTTCCTCACGGGCCGGGGGCGTCTCCACCCCCGGCCCGTCGGCTCAGTAGCCGTTGGCCTCTTTCCACTCCTCGTTCTGCGGGGGCAGGGCGGCGATCATGGGGTCGTCGTAGTCCAGCGCGCCGGTCCTCTGGGCGCCGCCGGGCGAGCCGAGTCCCTTGAGCTCGAAGAAGTCGATGTTGGCGCGGGTGTAGTCCTCCCACTCCTCGGGAACATCGTCCTCGTAGAAGATCGCCTCGGTGGGGCAGACGGGCTCGCAGGCGCCGCAGTCGACGCACTCGTCGGCGTTGATGTAGAGGCTGCGTTCACCCTCGTAGATGCAGTCGACGGGACACTCGTCGACGCAGGCGCGGTCCTTGACGTCGACGCAGGGCTGGGCAATGACGTACGTCATGGCAGCAGTGTCCTTTCTTCTCAGGGGAATCCTCCCGCGCGGGTGAGCGGGGTCGGGCCAAGTATGGTCCCCCAGTGCCCGTCGGCCCAAGAGGTGAGAGAGTGGCCGTCAGCACGCCGAAAACTCAGGGTTGCCACACCGCGATTACGTCACTGCCGCGGCGCGAATGTCACAGGTAACACTCGATGCAGCCTGCGCTGCGCATACCCGCCCTGTCACAGGAGCCGCAGACTCCCGCAGCACTAGTTGCAGATCATATCGATGTCGCCGTCGTACTTGGTGGTCAGGACGTCGTCGGGCAGGGCCTTGCCGTCGTGCTTGCGGGTGCGGGTGACAGTGATGTCGAAGCTCGGCTGTCCCCCGAGGTAGGGGTTCGCAGTCGGGGACCGGACCCTGTGCTCCGTCGACACCGGGACGGAAGTTGAGCGGTCCGAGGAGGTGATCGACACGTCGTAGTACTTCGTGGACCACATCCGCACGTGGATCTGCTCACCGTCCAGCCAGGCCTGGGACCAGTACCGCGTGGGACGTGGAGTTCGTGAACTTCACGTCGAGATTGCCGGTCCACAGGGTCGCCTCACGCCCGGCCGGGTAACGCTCGAAGTAGTACTGGTGGGGCGTGATGCTCGGTGTCATCCATCCCGGCCTCAAAAGCCGGCGTTGAAGACGGTGGTGGCCACCTGGCTGAGTCCACCTCCCATCGCGTCAACGTGCTCTCCGTTCTGAATGACCCCGGCGTCGGCGAAGCCCGTGCTCGTAGTCGACCTCGCCGAGGGTCTTCTCCAGGGAGAAGACCTCGCCGGGCTTGACGACCGTGCCGTTGACGAGCTCGGCTCCCGCGGGTGAGGTTCTGGGTGCGCGGCGCGTCCCCGGCGTTGTACGGGGTGGCGAACTCGCCGATCACCTCGCTGATGCCCCACTCGTTCTGCGGCGTCGTCACCGTCGGCTCGGCCACGACCATCGGCAGGGGTCACGGTCCGGCCGGCGACGTCGGTGGCGGAGGTGCCGGCCTTGAGCAGGCTTGCGGACAGGGCCGCGGTGTCGATGATCTTCCCCTGGGCGGCGGGGACGTACTGGGGGCGTGCCCCGGGGCGCCGGTGGCGGAGCCGTCGATCTTCCAGGTCGCGTTCTGGGCGGGGGTCTCGACCTGGCCGACCCTGGCGACGACGGCGTCACGCAGCGCGGTCGGGTCGAAGGTGGCGCTCAAGGTACCGCCCTCGGAGGAGATCTTCAGCATCTCGGCGGTGTCCTGCGGTGAGAAGGCCGCGGCCGCGCCGGGGTTCTTGCTCTGCGCGCCGGTGCCCGGCCGTGTTCACGGTCAGTCCGCTGGAGAGCAGCGGCGTGAGGGTGCCGTCTACGAACGTGGAGGCCTCCTCGTCGGTGATGGCGGGGGATCGCGGTGCCCTCGGCCATGGCCAGGGTCTTCTTCCCCAGGGGCCAGGTGCCGCCGATCTGCTTGAGAGAGGCCTCGACGTCGAGTCCGATGCCGTTGCTCGCGGGCGTGGTGACCGGCTTGGTGCCCGTCCAGGGTCACGGTCGCCGAGACCGCACCGTTGGCCATCGTGTCGACCCGGTCCTCCAGGGCGCCGCGCAGCGCGGTGGAATCGACCCGGATGACGGCGTCGGTGTGCTGGCCGCCGAGGCGCTGAGCCAGGGTGAGGGGTTGAGGGTGAATCCGGTGAGCTTCTTGACCGAGGCGTCGGTGTCGACCGAGATTCCTGACTTGGCGGGCACGAGCTCGGAGCTGCCCTGCCCGACGGTGAGGGTGACGGGCTGGGCGAGCTGGTCGCCGACGCCCCTTGCCGATGCGCTCGTGGGCCTCTTGGGGCTCAGGCCGGAGACATCGACGCCGGAGACGGTGGTGCCCGAGGCGATGTGCTGGGTGGTCCACCAGGCGATGCCGCCCCAGGCCAGCAGCAGGGCCGCAGCCCCGGCGGCGCAGGCGGCGGGGACGAGGCGCCGACGGCGCGAGGAGCCCGACCCGACTGCTGCGCTGTTGGTCTTCTTCGCGACGCCCTGGGCCTTGGCGGGCTTGTGCGTCTGCGGCCGCGGCCAGGGTCCCGGGGACGGCGGCGGGGCAGCGTTGTCCCCCACCGGATCGGCATCGCCCTCGGTGGGCTCAGCGGCTCGGGCGGCGTCGACGGCGGGCGTGGACTGCTCGGACGCCGAGGGCGACGCCCCGGACAGGCTCTTCGGTGTGATCGACGGCGGCATGTCGCCGGAATCGGGGCTCCATGCGGTGCCCCGCCGGGTCTCGGCAGCCGCATCGGCGCCGGCCGACTCATAGGGCGAGAGGGCCTCGGCAGGGGTGGCGGCCTCGTCGACGATGCGCGTCGATGCCGGCGTCGCCACCGGTTCGGCGGCTTCGGCGGGAGCCTTCCTCAGGCTGCTCGACGGCGGCCGGAGCCGACTCAGGCTCCTCGGAGTGCTCGACGGACTCGGCCGGCTCACCAGGCGCAGCAGCCTCGGCAGGCGCAGCAGACTGGACCGGCTCGGCCGCCTCCGCGGGCTTCACGGCCTCGACAGCCTCGGCGGGTCCCTCTCCTGGGCCTCGGCGCCGGGCCCTCGTCCGGATCGTCCTGGGAATCCTCGTCGAGGTTGAGGGTCGGGGTGTCATCGGCGTCTCCGCCCTCAGCGGATTCGGCCGCGGCCGACCCGCCCTCAGGCTGCTCGGCGGCGGGAGCCTCCCCAGCCTCCTCGACCGCTGCAGCATCTCGGCCTGCTCGACGGACTCGGCCGGGCAGCAGCCTCAACAGGGCTCGACGGCGTCGGCTGCGACCTCGGGCGGCGGGCTTCTCCCCGGGGTTGACGGACTGGCTCATGGGCGGCGGTTCCTCTCAGGCCTCGGCACGACGACGGCGGGCGTTCTCGCGGAAACGCTCCTGGGAGTTGAGGATGACCTTGCGGATGCGCACGGCCTCCGGAGTGACCTCGACGCACTCGTCGTCGGCGGCGAACTCGAGGGCCTCCTCCAGGGTGAGGCGGCGCGGCGGCACGAGGGCCTCGAAGGTGTCCGCGGTCGAGGAGCGCATGTTGGTCTGCTGCTTCTCACGGACCACGTTGACGTCCATGTCCTCACCGCGGGGTTCTCCCCACGACCTGACCCCTCGTAGGTCTCCTGGGTGGGCTCGACGAAGAAGCTGCCGCGGTCCTGCAGGCGGATGAGCGCGTAGGCGGTCACGGCCCCGGCGCGGTCGGAGACGAGGGAGCCGGTGGTGCGCGAGACGATCTTCCCGGCCCACGGGGCGTAGCCCTCGGCGATGGAGGAGGCGATGCCGGTGCCGCGGGTCTCGGTGAGGAACTGGGTGCGGAAGCCGATGAGGCCGCGGGCCGGCACGAGGAACTCCATGCGGATCCAGCCGGTGCCGTGGTTGGTCATGGTCTCCATCTAGTCCCTTGCGGGCGGCCATGAGCTGGGTGACGGCGCCCAGGTACTCCTCGGGGACGTCGATGGTCATGCGCTCGATGGGCTCGTGGCGCTTGCCGTCGATGGTGCGGGTGACCACCTGGGGCTTGCCGACGGTCAGCTCGAATCCCTCGCGGCGCATCTGCTCCACGAGGATCGCCAGCGCCAGCTCGCCGCGCCCCTGGACCTCCCAGGCGTCGGGCCGGGTGGTGGGCAGGACCCGCAGGGACACGTTGCCGATGAGCTCGCGGTCCAGGCGGTCCTTGACCTGACGGGCGGTGACCTTGGCGCCCTTGGTGCGCCCGGCCATCGGGGAGGTGTTGATGCCGATGGTCATGGCGATGGCCGGGTCGTCCACGGTGATGAGCGGCAGGGGGCGCGGGTCCTCGGGGTCCACGAGGGACTCGCCGATGGTGATGTCCTCGATCCCGGCGACGGCGACGATGTCGCCGGCGTGCGCCTCCTCGGCGGGCTTGCGGTCCAGGCCCTCGGTGACGAGGAGCTCGGAGACGCGGGCGGAGGCCAGGGAGCCGTCGTGGCGGGCCCAGGCCACCGTCTGCCCCTTGCGCAGGGTGCCGTTGTGGATGCGCAGCAGCGCCAGGCGCCCCAGGAAGGGGGAGGCGTCCAGGTTGGTGACGTGGGCCTGCAGGGGGGCGCCCTCCTCGTAGGAGGGGCCGGGGATCCGCTCGATGATGGTGCGGAAGAGCGGCTCGAGGTTCTCGTTGGCCGGCAGCTCGCCGTCGGCCGGGGCCTCGGTGTCGGCGCGGCGGGCCTTGGCGGAGGCGTAGATGACGGGCACGTCCAGGACGGCGTCGAGGTCGATGTCGGGGTGCTCGTCGGCCAGGTCGCTGGCCAGGGACAGCAGCAGGTCGGTGGACTCGGCGACGACCTCGTCGAGCCGGGAGTCGGGGCGGTCCACCTTGTTGACCACGAGGATGACCGGCAGGTTCGCGGCCAGGGCCTTGCGCAGCACGAAGCGGGTCTGGGGCAGGGGCCCCTCGGAGGCGTCGACGAGGAGGACGACGCCGTCGACCATGGACAGCCCGCGCTCGACCTCACCGCCGAAGTCGGCGTGGCCGGGGGTGTCGATGACGTTGATGACGATGCCCTCGGGGCAGCCGGCATCCGCGGCGGAGGGGCCCGAGTAGTGGACCGCCGTGTTCTTGGCGAGGATCGTGATGCCCTTCTCGCGCTCCAGCTCGCCGGAGTCCATGACGCGCTCGCCGGTGGTCTCCTCGGTGGCCCGGGCCCCGAAGGCCCCCGCCTCCCAGAGCATGGCGTCGACAAGAGTGGTCTTGCCGTGGTCGACGTGGGCGACAATGGCGACGTTGCGCAGATCCTGGCGCACGGTCATAGGGGGCACTTCTTCCGGTGGGAGGACGCCGCGGGCCAGGCACCGCTCAGGCACCGACCACAGGGCACGAAACAGAGAAAGACTAGAGGACGCCGGTCGCGACCTGCCATGGCCGGGGCCAACACCCGGCATGTGCCGCCCTCACCTCGACCATTCAGGGCACCGGCAGCATCAACCGCCCTTGCGGAACTGCGAACCACGAGCCGCCGGTCACTCCGCAGCCGATCTCGACGTCCTCCACCTCCGGAGAAACGGCATACGCCCACAGGCACCCGAGCAGCACCACGACGCATACCCCAGCGGTCATCAGCACACCCGCCCTCCCTGCCCCAGCCACACCGCAAGGGCGGGAACAGCCACATAGCCAAGCGGCGCGACACCATCCCCGGCGAGGTAGTCCAAGGCGAACACAGAGGGCAGTGCGTCACGCTCAACTCGAGACTGAAGAAACGTCTCCCAAGCCACACTCGTCGCCGCAATCACGGCACTTGACACGAAGAGAGACACCGCGACCAGCCACAGAGGCGCACCGAGCACCACACTGACCGGAACCGGAACGAAGCTGAGAAGCGCAACCAGGCACAGCACTGGGCGCGACAAGCGGGATGGCAGACGAACCAAGGACCCCACGATTCCCACCGACCGCAAACAAGGACTCACTGACTCCGATGAACCATAACGCCCTGATACTCATCGCGCAGCACGACGGGGCATAGCGTCATGTAACTTCCCCACACAGTAAAGTGCCACACCCCGGAGCCGACCAGCACAACGAGAACACCTCGGGAACGTGCAGCGGCCCGCAGGCCCCGCTTCAGCGCGGTCACGCGATCCGCACCACCCGTTCTGCGCCCCTTCGGCAGGCGGCTCTGCGACAGCAGGCACACGAGCATCAGCAGGGATACCAGCCACCAAGCATCTGAAACACCTCGCCATGACTGCACCAGCGCAATAGCTCCAGGGCCGGCGACCGCGCACAGGCCAGCGACGACAGCCCTGGCAGAATTCATCCGATCCAGCAGATCCGGCCGCACGAGGTCTGCGACATAGGACCCCATCGTTGGATACATGATCGATGCGACAAACTCCAAGGCGAATGACACAGTGACGTACACGCCGAGCCCAACCGAGCCGGCATGACTCAGCATCGCGATACCGCCACAGATGACGACCCATGCGGCTGCCGCACCGCCGAACATGGTCTTGGGGCTGACGTGGACCAGCATCTGCGGAGCCAGCAACGCACCCAAGATGCCCGGCAGCGCACCCACGCCGAGAACCAGCCCGACACCGGAGGCACTGTAACCCTCCGATGCGACAGCTATCGCCAGCAGTACGGGAACCGCCGAATTCGCCAGGACATACAGGCCTCGCGACACAAGAAACTCAACGACGTAGTCCTCCGCCATCAGCTTCATTCGACTACCCCTCCCGCCGCACTCCCCAGTGCGTGCTCGTCCGTCTCGCCGTCCATCTGAGCAGTGGTAGGTCACGTCACAGCAGCACGGTCACGGCCGCGAGCGCGACGGCGAGCAGTCCGGCGGCGGCGACGACCGGGCGGTTGAGGCTGCTGGTCACGCCGGCGGCCGCGCCGGGCGCCGTATCGTCCGCGGCCCGAGCGGGAAGGCTGCGCACCTGCTCGGCGTAGGCCTCGATGAGCGCTCCGGCGTCACCGGTGTCGAGGTTGGTGCGGTGAGTCCCTCCCCACCAGGTACTCCGGGCGCACCGCCGGGGCCGGCTCGGCGTCCCGCAGGCCGTCGCGCCGCTCCTGCTGCTCGCGCAGCTCCTGGCGGCGCCGGAAGGACTCGGCCATGCCGCCGCGGCGGGGAGCGGCCGAGGCCCGCACCTCGACGTCGTCACGGGTGACGACCGACAGCCCCCAGCGGGTGCGGCACAGCTCGACCGCGTCCCAGCCCAGCACGTGGGTGCGCCAGGCGTTGCGGATGGTGAGAGCCTGCGGGGTCAGGGTGATCTGCGGGGCCCACCACAGCAGCCAGGTGAGGAAGGTGAGCAGCCCCGCCCAGGCCAGGGTGCGCAGCCCGTGGGCGGCGCCGTCGGCCAGGCCGATCGTCAGGGACATCCCCGCCGCGGCCAGGCCGATGAGGGCGGTGCCCAGGCGGGCCGGCAGGGAGCGGATGACGACGGTCGGCATGACAGGGGGCACAGTGGTGGACACGGTGGTGGGCACGTCTTCTTGCACGGGCGCATCATGCCGCACCGGCTCTCGTCCGTCGTCATCCGCTCCGGTTGAGGGCACCGGCTCAGCTCTTGACGTAGCCGATGCGCTCGGGCCGGAAGGAGGCCAGCCCCTGGGCGCCGAAGTTGCGCAGCGTCTTGGGCACGGCGGTCAGCTGCATGCGCTGGTAGATCGGGATGTTGAAGACGTTCTCCCACAGAATCTTGTCGAGCTCGTTGGCGAGCTTGTTGCGCTCGGCGCCATCGGGGGTCGAGCCGATCTTGGCGACGTACTGGTCGACCTCGGGGACGGACAGTCCGGTGTAGTTCGACTGGCTGGTCGAGGCGTAGTACTGGCCCACGTTGGCCAGGGGGTACTGGGTCTTCTCGCGGTGAAGACCGTCAGCGCGTAGTTCTTCTTGTTGATGTACTCCGGGAAGTACTTGTCGATCTCGACCGTGGAGACACTGAGCTTGATGCCGACCTCGTTCAGCTGCTTCTGGAGGAGGTTGGCCTCGTTGGTGGCCACCGGGGCGTTGGAGGGGATGGTCATCACCAGCTCGAGCTTCTTGCCGTCCTTGGCGCGCACGCCGTCGGAGCCGGCCACCCAGCCGGCGCCGTCGAGCAGCTTCTTGGCGGCCTCGACGTCGTGGCCCCAGCTGGTGGAGTTGTCCTGGTAGCCCTCCTGGACGGGCAGGAAGAAGCGGTTGCCCAGGAGAACCTTCTTGGCGTCCACGGGCAGACCCGCCAGGTCGGAGGCCGCGATGGCCTCACGGTTGCAGGCCCGGGTGATGGCCTGGCGCACGGCCTTGTCCGCCAGGGGGCCGGAGGAGGCGTTGAACATGATGTGACGCCACTGCAGGCCGGTGTTCTGGCGGACCTCGGCGTCGTCGCGGCCACTGGCCTGCTGGTAGACGTCGGCGGAGAAGATGTAGTCCAGGACGTCGATCTCCTTGTTGGCGAAGGCCTGTCCCAAGGCCGAGTCGTCCAGGACGTGCAGGGTGACGGTCTCGAGCTTGGGGGTGGCGCCCCACCACTTGTCGTTGCGCTCCAGGGTGATGACCTGCTTGGACTCGTCGTAGCTCTTGATCTTGAAGGGGCCGGCGAAGTAGTCGTTGTTGAACTTGGTGGCGCCGGCCATCGACTCGTTGAAGGTCTTGGCGTCGGCCATGAGCTCCCTGGGGGTGATGCCGGCCAGGGCATTGGACCAGTCGGGGTAGACCGAGTTGAAGGTGACCTTGGCGGTCTGCTTGTCCACGATCTCGACCTTCTCGACCTTGTCGAGTCCCCTCGACGGAGGCCCAGGAGTAGCTGGGGTCCTTGACGTGGTCGAAGAACGCCTTGATGTCCTCGGAGTCCCACTTGCGCCCGTTGCCCCAGGTGGCCTTCTCGTTGACGGCCACGGTGACCACGGTCTTGCCGCCGACCTCCGCGGCCTCGAGCTTGGTGAGGAAGTCGGGGTTCGGCGTCGCCTTGCCGTCCGCGGCCCAGTCGACGGTGAGGGGGCGACGAACTTCATGACCAGCCACATGTCGACGACGTTGCCGTCCACGGTCGCGGCGTTCCAGTTCGCCGGCGCCGAGCCGATGCCGAAGCGCAGCGTGCCCCCGTCCTGGAGCTCGTCGGGGGCGGCGGTGGGCACGCCGGCGGTGGAGCCCGAGGAGCCGGAGCCGTTCTTGGCGCAGGCCGCCAGGGCGGTCAGGACGGCCGCGGAGGCCGTCGTGGCGAGGAACATGCGACGGTTGAGCTTCATGGGAATCTCCGTTCACTAAGGGCGCCGTCGTCGGCGCGCGGTGGTGGGCAGGATCGGTGGACAGTGCGATGGGTGGACTCGGGGGCGAGGGACGTCAGAAGACCGCGGTGCGCTCGGGGTAGTAGCAGGCGACGTCGTGGTCCTCGCCCTGGGAGCGGAACTCCGGCATGGCTCCCAGGCAGGCCGAGCGCTCGTCGTCGGTGAGTCCTGAGGCGAACTTCGGGCAGCGGGTGGAAGCGGCAACCCGAGGGCGGGTTGGCGGGGCTGGGCATGTCGCCCTCCAGGACGATGCGGCTGCGGCCGCGCTCCTTGGCCGGGTCCGGGATGGGGATCGCCGAGAGCAGGGCCTGGGTGTAGGGGTGGGCCGGGGCCTCGAAGATGGTGTCGACGTCGCCGATCTCCACGATCCGCCCCAGGTACATGACGGCGACGCGGTCGGCGATGTGGCGCACCACCGACAGGTCGTGGGCCACGAAGAGGTAGCTGAGGCCCCATGGTGGCGCGCAGCTCGTCGAGCAGGTTGATGACGCCGGCCTGGATGGACACGTCCAGGGCGGAGACCGGCTCGTCGAGGACCAGGAGGCTGGGTTCGAGGGCCAGGGCGCGGGCGATGCCGATGCGCTGACGCTGCCCGCCGGAGAAGTTGCGCGGGTAGCGGTTGGCGTGGCTGGGCTCGAGCCCGACGAGCTCCATGAGCTCCTCGATGCGCGGCCCGATGTCCGCCTTCTTCCACCCGTTGGCCCGCAGCGGCTCGGCGATGATGTCGAAGATCGGCAGGCGCGGGTCCAGGGAGGCCATGGGGTCCTGGAAGACGATCTGCAGGTCGCGGCGCACCTGGCGGCGCTGGGCCCGCCCCAGGTCGGCCGTGTCCTTGCCCAGGACCACGATCCTGCCCTCCTGGGGCGCCTGGAGGGAGAGGACCTCCATGAGGGTGGTGGTCTTGCCGCATCCGGACTCGCCGACCAGGGCCAGGGTCTCGCCCCGGCGGACGTCGAAGGAGACGCCGTCGACGGCGTGGACGGTGCCCACGCGTCTTTTGAAGACGGCGCCCTTCATGAGGGGGAACTCCTTGACGAGGTCGGTGACGCGCAGGACCTCGGGGCGCTCGGCGTGCGGCAGGCTCATGGTCTCGGGAGTCTTGAGCGCCGGCACGGGGTAGATGTGGGAGTAGTCGAGCTGGTCCCGCTCGATCTCGTCGCGGCGGTGGCAGGCCGAGTACTGGGCGCCGGAGCCGGCCTCCTGGCCGTCGGCCCCGCCGCGCTCCACGAGGGTGAGCCCGGCTCCTCCCTGGGCGCACTCGGCCTGGGCCATGGGGCAGCGGGGGATGAAGGGCACCCTCGGGGCAGCTCGAGCAGGGAGGGCGGGTTGCCCTCCAGGGTGGCCAGGGCCGAGTCCTTGCGCGCGTCCAGACGGGGCAGGGAGCCGAGCAGGCCGATCGTGTAGGGCATGCGCGAGCGGTAGAAGATGTCGTCGACGTCGCCGGTCTCCACGATGCGCCCGGCGTACATGACGGCCACCCGGTCCGCTATGCCGGCCACGACCCCCAGGTCGTGGGTAATCATGATGACGCCGGCACCGGTCTCCTTCTGGGCGGTGCGCAGCACGTCGAGGATCTGGGCCTGGATGGTGACGTCGAGGGCCGTGGTGGGCCTCGTCGGCGATGATGAGATCGGGGTCGTTGGCGATCGCGATGGCGATGACGGCCCGCTGGCGCATGCCGCCGGAGAACTCGTGGGGGTAGGCCTTGGCACGCACCTGCGGGTTGGGGATGCCCACCAGGTCGAGCAGCTCGACGGCGCGCTTGTGGGCGTCCGCCTCGCTCATGCCCGGGCTGGTGGATCCGCAGGGCCTCGACGATCTGGGCGCCCACCGTGTACACGGGGGTCAGGGCGCTGAGCGGGTCCTGGAAGACCATGGCGACCTGGGAGCCGCGGATGCGGGACATGTAGCCGTCGGGCCGCCCCAGCAGCTCGGTGCCGTGGAGGCGCACCGAGCCCGGTGACCTCGGCGGACTCGTCGAGCAGTCCCATGACCGCCGTCGAGGTGACGGACTTGCCCGAGCCGGACTCGCCGACCAGGGCCAGCACCTCACCGCGGGCGACGGACAGGTTGACTCCGCGCACGGCGTTGACGCGCCCGTCCTCGGAGGGGAAGGAGACCTTCAGGTCGGAGACCTCCAGCAGCGGGGCGGTGCTGGAGGGTCCGGCAGCGCGTCGTCGCCTCTGCGGGCATCGACGGCGGGCACGGCCGCGGCGCTCTTCGTGGCCTCGGCGGACGTGCTGGTGCTGCTCGTGGGGCTCATGCCTTGCCTCCTGACTTGGACGAGGGGTCGATGGCATCGCGCAGACCGTCACCCATGACGTTGACGCACAGGAGCATGAGGACGAGCACGGCGGCCGGGGCCAGGAAGATCCAGGGGTAGGTGGTCGCGGAGCGCTGCCCCTCGGCGATGAGGGTGCCCAGGGAGGTGTTGGGCGACTGGACCCCGAAACCGAAGTAGGACAGCGTCGTCTCGCTGATGACGGCGTAGGCCACGTTGATGGTGGCGTCCACGATGAGCAGGGAGGCGATATTGGGCAGGATGTGCCGGGCGATGATGACGGGACTGGGCACGTTCATGAAGCGGGCGGCATTGACGTACTCCAGGTTCTTCACGCTCAGGGTCAGGGAGCGCACCACGCGGGCCGTGAGCATCCACCCGAAGCCGGCCAGCAGGATGATGAACAGCGCGATGGAGCCCTTGGCGGCTCCGGCCCGCTGGGAGAGGATCGCGATGATGAGGAAGGAGGGCACCACCAGGAGCAGGTCGGTGGCCCACAGGGCGATCTTCTCCCACCAGCCGCCGAAGTAGGCGGCCGAGGATCCGATGACGGCGGCGATGCCCGTCTGGAGCAGGGCGACGAAGACGCCGATCATCATGGACTTGCGGGTGCCCTCCACGACCATCGCGTAGACGTCGCGGCCGCCCTGGGTGGTGCCGAACCAGTGATCGGCACTGGGGGCCTGCAGGAAGGCGGAGGAGTCGACGTCGGTGAAGGTCCAGTGGGTCGCGGCGTCACCGAGGAGCGCGAAGAGCACCATGAGCAGGAAGCCGATCGCGCCGACGACGGCCCCCTTGTTGCGCCAGAAGCGCCGGGTGATGATCTGCCTGCGGGTCAGACGCCGGGAGTCCCTGGGGGTCTCCTTGGTGATGTCGCCCAGGTCCTCGGGGCTCAGTGGGGCCTCCCCGCCCTGCTCGACGGCGGCGTAGCCGCCCACCGTCATCTGCTTGCCGATGGAGGCCATCCCGTTGGGTTCAGCATTGCGCGCCATGGGTCAGCTCACCCTCACTCTCGGGTCGACGATCGCCACGAAGACATCGGACAGGAGCGCACCGGTGAGGGTGCACAGCCCGGAGAAGGCGACCACGGCCGTCACCCCGTTGATGTCCATGCCGGAGATCGCACTGATGGAGTACTCGCCCATGCCGTGCCAGCCGTAGACCCGCTCGGTGATGGCGGCACCGGTGAACAGGGTGGCCAGGGCGAAGGCGAAGTAGGTGGCCATGGGGATGAGCGCGGTGCGCAGCGCGTGGCGGGTCAGCGCCTTGCGCTTGATGAGGCCCTTGGCGCGGGCGGTGCGCACGTAGTCGGCGCCCAGGGTGTCGAGCATGAGGTTGCGCTGGAAGCGGGAGTAGGAGGCGATACCGCCCAGCGACATCGACAGGGTGGGAAGCAGCAGGTGCTGGAGGCGACCGAGGGCGCCCTCCCCCTCACCGGTGAACTCGAAGATCTGGAAGCCGGAGCTGCGGTTGATCTGGACGGCCAGGACCTGCAGGAGGATCGCGATGACCATGGCGGGGGTGGAGATGATGATCATGGAGATCAGGGAGATCGCGCGGTCGGAGAAGCGGTACTGGCGCGTGGCGGTCCAGGCCCCCAGGGCCACTCCCCCGACCATGCCGATGGCGGCACCCAGGAAGACCAGCCGCACCGAGACGAAGATCTTGGTGCCGATGAGGGTGTTGATGAGCTCGCCCTTGGGGGTGCGCCCCCAGTCCCAGTGGAAGAGCACGTTGCGCAGCCAGGTGACGTAGCGGTCCCACACGGGCAGGTCGTGACTGATGTTGTACTTCACGAGGTTGGCGTGAATGGCGTCCCAGTTGAGGGAGGGGTCCTGACGGTTCCACAGGGCCGAGGGATCCAGGGAGGCCGAGGCCAGCAGATAGGCCAACGACGTGGCGATGAACAGCAGGACCGCGTAGTTCGCGATCCGGCGCGCCAGGTACGGGAGCATGCGTTCTCCTCCTTCGGACAACCCACCGGTGCGTGGATCACCGGCCCGCAGCACGAGCACCTGACAGCCTTGGAGGTGACACCGTGTACGAACAAATGAATGGGGTCACAATACCCGTCGCGTGAAACTCAATGGATACATTTCCAGCATTCAGGAAATGCCCAACTGGTCGATATTGGAGGGGAAATGAAACGCGGCGGTGGATTGATGTCCACCGCCGCGTCGTCAGATGTCCATCCTCAGCTCTCGGACCTCGAGGGTGCCTCATCGCCGTAGAGGTCGATGCCGGCTCCGGGGACGGCCCGGATGAGCTCGCGGGTGTAGTCCTGGCGCGGGCTGGCGAAGAGCTCGTCGGCCGCCCCGGACTCCACGATGCGCCCTGTGCTCCATGACGACGACGTCGTCGGCGATCTGGCGCACGACGGCCAGGTCGTGGGTGATGAACAGGTAGGTCAGCTCCAGCTCGGACTGCAGGTCGGACAGCAGGCGCAGGATCTGGGCCTGGACCAGCACGTCCAGGGCGGAGACCGCCTCATCGAGGACGACGATCTGCGGCTTGAGGGCCAGGGCCCGGGCGATGGCGACGCGCTGGCGCTGACCGCCGGAGAGCTCGTGGGGGTAGCGGCGCATGACCGAGCGCGGCAGGGAGACCATGTCGAGCAGCTCGGCGACGCGCGCCTGCGCTCCTTGGCGGTGCTGATCCCTGTGGACCCGCAGCGGTCCTCGACGACGCGGAAGATCGAGTACATCGGGTCCAGGGAGCCGTAGGGGTTCTGGAAGACCGGCTGCATGATGCGCCGCAGGGCGAAGAGCTCCTTGGGCCCCAGGGTGGACAGGTCCACCCCGTCGTGGAACACCTTGCCGGAGGTGGGGTCGATGAGGTTCAGGATGATGTTGGCGACCGTGGACTTGCCCGAGCCGGACTCGCCCACGAGCGCCGTCGTCGTGCCCTTGCGGATACCGAAGCTGACGTCGTCGACGGCGGTGAGGGTCTTGTCCTGCCCTGGCGCCGCGCACCTCGAAGACCTTGGTGAGGTGCTCCACGCGCAGGATCTCCTCGGTGGCGCTCGATCCCAGGCTGGCGCCCAGGAGCTCATCGTCGGTGACCTGGATGCCGCGGGCGTGGGCGGACTCGATGCGCCGGGAGGCCAGGGAGGGGGCGGCCTTGACCAGGCGCTGGGTGTAGGGGTGGCGGGGGTCCTGGAGCACCTCGAGGCTGGGACCGGACTCGACGACCCGGCCGCGGTGCATGACGACGATGTGCTCGGCCCTCTCGGCGGCCAGCCCCAGGTCGTGGGTGATGAAGAGCATCGCGGTGCCCAGCTCGCGCACGAGGGTCTGGAGGTGGTCGAGGATGCGTCGCTGGACGGTGACGTCCAGGGCGCTGGTGGGCTCATCGGCGATGAGCAGGTCGGGGCGGGCCGCCAGGCCGATGGCGATGAGGGCGCGCTGGCGCATGCCGCCGGAGAACTCGTGGGGGTACTGCTTGGCCCGCCGGGAGGCCTCGGGCAGGCCGGCCTGCTCCAGCAGGAGGGCCACCTGCTCGTCGACGTCGATGCGCCCGCCGGCCGAGGTGGCCGCCTTCTGGGCGCCGTCGGCGTGCCCAGTGCGCCCGGCATGTTCGGCATGTTCAGCCATGAGGTGGGCGAGGCGGTCGTCGGCGACGCCGGCCAGGCCGTTGGCCCGCAGCGCCTCCTTGACCTGGAAGCCGATGGACCACACCGGGCTGAGGTTGGACATGGGGTCCTGAGGGCACCAGGCCGATGGAGGAGCGCGCAGGGCGGTGAGCTCCCTGGGTGCCCAGGTGGGTGATGTCGCGCCCCTGGAAGCGGATCGTGCCGCCGGTGACCCGGCCGGTTCCGGGCAGCAGCCCGATGACGGCGTGGGCCAGGGTGGACTTGCCCGAGCCCGACTCCCCCACGATGGCGACCGACTGGCCGGGGTAGAGGGTCAGGTTCGCCTTTGCGCACGGCCGGGACGAGCCCGGTCGAGGAGCGGGAAGGCGACCTCCAGGTCGCTGATCTCCAGGAGGGGGTCGCCTCGGCCTTCCAGGAGGCCGCGGGGGCGAAGGTCTTGTCGGAGGCGCCTGAGGCGGTGGCGGTGGATGCGTTGAGGGTGTCACTTGCGGGCCTCGGGTCCAGGGCGTCGCGGACGACGTCGCCGAGCATGATGAAGCCGAGCACGGTCAGGCCAGTGCGCCGGCGGGGAAGAGCAGGACGCTGGGGTGGCTGTTGAGGGCGTCCTGGCGGCCGCGATGTCCGCGCCCCAGGAGACGACCGAGGAGGGCAGGCCCGATGCCCAGGAAGCTCAAGGTGGCCTCCGAGACGATGAAGACGCCGAGCTCGACGGTGGCGGTCACGATGATGGGGGCGGCGGCGTTGGGCATGACGTGGCGCAGCAGCATGGCTCATGCGTCCTGAGCCCAGCGCCCGCGAGGCGGTCACGTAGTCCTCGTTCTTGACGCTCATCGACCGAGCCTCGCGTGATGCGGGCGATCTGAGGGCCAGCCGAACAGGGCCAGGACCAGGATGACGGTGAGGATCGAGCGGTCGTTGCGGAACATCTGCATGACGACGATGGCCGCCAGGACGAAGGGCACGGCGAAGAAGATGTCGGTGACGCGTGAGAGCAGCGCGTCGAAGAACCCTCCGAAGAATCCGGCCAGGGCCCCGACGGCCGAGCCCGACGAGGACCACGACGAGGGTGGTGAAGATGCCCACGCTCACCGAGGCCCGGGCGCCGTGGACGGTGCGGGCGAAGATGTCGCAGCCCTGGATGTCGAATCCGAAGGGGTGGCCCCAGGAGGGCCCCTGGTAGGAGTTGACCAGCGTGCAGTAGCCGGGGTCGCGCGGGGCGATGAGCCCGGGGACCAGGGAGAAGGCCACGGCCACGGCGATGAGCACCGAGGCCACCCAGAAGATGGGCCGACGGCGCAGCTGCCTCCAGGCGTCGACCCAGACGGAGGCCGGGGCGGACTCGTCGGCGACGGCGTCGACGGCGCCCAGGCCGATCTCGTCGTCGGCGATGACGAAGCGCTCCTGGCCCGGGCGGGTAGTGGGGGACGTGGTGTTCTCAGGCATAGCGGATCCTCGGGTCCAGGGCGGCGTAGAGCAGGTCCACCAGGAGGTTGGAGACGATGAAGACGAGCACGAGCACGGTCGTGAAGGACACGACCATGGGGCCGTCACCGCGGATGATGGCGGAGTAGAGGGTGCCGCCCACGCCCTTGATGTTGAAGATGCCCTCGGTGACGATGGCGCCTCCCATGAGGGCCCCCAGGTCCGCACCCAGGAAGGTGACGACCGGGGACCAGGGAGTTGCGCAGGACGTGGACGATCATGACGCGGGACCCGCTCAGGCCCTGGCCCGGGCGGTGCGCACGTGGTCGGCGGTGAGGTTCTCGGCCACCCCGGTGCGGGTCAGACGCAGCACGTAGGCGAAGGAGACGGCGCCCAGCACGACCGCGGGCATGAGGAGCTCGGTGAAAGCCGGGGCCTCGCCGGCGGTCACGGGCAGCCATCCCCAGGCGCACCCCGACGATGAACTGCAGGACGAAGCCGATGACGAAGGTGGGCACGGCGATGACCACCAGGGAGAGCACCAGGACGGTGGCGTCGAACCAGCCGCCCTTCCTCACCCCGGCGATGAGGCCGAAGCCGATGCCCGCGATGGCCTCGAAGGCCAGGGCCATGAGAGAGAGCTTGATGGTGATCGGTAGGCCCGCACCAGCACGTCGAGGACGGACTCGGTCCCCGCAGCGACTGGCCCAGGTCCAGGGTGAACAGTCCCTTGAGGTAGAGCAGGTACTGGACGATGAAGGGCTTGTCGAGGTGGTAGCTGGCCTTGATCTGGTCGATCACCTCGGGGCTGAGCGAGCGCTGGCCCCCGAGCGCGGCGATCGGGTCGCCCGGCAGGGCGAAGACCATGGCGTAGATGAGCAGCGTGGCACCGAAGAACACCGGGACCATCTGCAGCAGCCTGCGTGCGACGTAGCGAAGCATGTCTCCTTCTTCCTCCCTCAGAACTTGGAGATGGCCTCGGCCTTGGCCCACAGGCGTCTGGCCTCGTCCGGGTCGTAGGTGAGGACCTCGTTGCCCGGGACATCTGGCGTCCAGCCCGCAACGGTGGGGGCGGTGAAGTCCTTGGCGGGCGTGCGGGTGCCGTAGTAGAGCTTGTCGCAGATGAGCTTGCGGTCGATGGCCCGGCAGATGGCGGCACGGCGGGCGCGCCCCTCCTCGTCCATCTTCCAGTGCTCGTGGGTGACGTCGATGGCGAGTCCCCTGGAAGTATGCGGCCGGCTTTGTTGATGGCACGCTCGCCCAGCTGCTTCTGGAAGATGGGCAGGAAGGAGTCGGGGACTCCGTCGGCGACGTCGATGGCATCGGCGAGCAGGTCGTTGTAGACCGAGTCGTAGCTCGTGTACAGCTTGAAGGTGACGCCCTTGTTCGCCACGGTGCGCCCGCCGGCGTAGGCGGGGTTGGGCTCCAGGACGATCCGGCTGTCGTGGTCCCAGGAGACGAGCCGGTAGGGGCCGTTGCCCACCGGCTTGGTGCCGTAGGCCTTGATGTCCTTGAAGGCGGAGTCCGGCATCGGGTAGTAGGCGTAGTGCCCGAGGCTGATCTTGAAGTCCGACGCCGGGGCGTTCAGCTCGACCGTGAAGGTGAGGTCATTGACCTTGGCCAACCCGGTCAGCTCGGAGTCCTCGTCGTAGGAGAAGCCCTTGATCCTCTCGAAGAAGGAGGAGCCGAGCTGGGCGTTGGACAGCAGGGCGCCGAACTTCCATGCCTTGATGAAGGAGTCGGAGGTCACCGGGACTGCCGTCGGAGAAGGTCCAGCCCGGTTTGAGAGTGATCGTGAGTGCTGGTTGTCCGTGGTCTCAATGGAGGAGGCCACCTCGTTGATGACGTTACCGTCCTTGTCGTAGCGGATCAGACCGGCGAAGATCAGGTCGAGGACCCGCCCACCGCCGACCTCGTTGGTGTTGGTGGGCAGCAGCGAGTTCTGCGGGCTCGGATGTTGGCCAGGATGACGCCGCCGTTGGCGCTGGAGCGGGCCTCCTCGTAGACCGGGACGGCCCTCCAGTCGAAGTCGACGTTGGAGGCGTTGCAGGGAGTAGCCGCCGATGCCCGTTCTGGTACCACAGCGGGATGCCGGGCAGGTCGGCGAAGAGCTGGGACTGGGCCTGGCGGAAGTAGCCGTAGGCGGTCTGAGGGTCGGTGGCGGCCGCCGCCTTATCGAGCAGGTCGTCGAAGGTCTTCGAGGAGTACTGGGAGTCGTTGGCGCTGGCGCCGGTCTGGAAGGTGGCGTTGAGGAAGTTCTCCAGCGAGGGGTAGTCGGCCGACCCATCCGCTGCGGAAAGGCGCCCAGGAGGGTGTGCTTTGGTAATGGCGGAACGCATCTCGGAGAACTGGGCCACCGGCAGGGGCTCCATGGTGATGCCCAGGACGTTGGACACCGAGTGGCACACGGCCTCGGCCCAGGTCTTTGTGAGGGGCCGTCGGAGTTGTAGGCCAGGGTCAGCTTGCCGCCGCTGCCGCCCAGCCCGCCTCCTTCCGAGCTCGATCCGCGCGAGCATCCTGAGACCAGGAGCAGGCTGAGGCGGCCGCGCCGAGCCCGAAGCCACGGCGCGACACTGTCAGGGCGTTGTTCATGCGACCTCCATGGGGCATGGAACCGACTGGGGATTTCGTCACTGGGACAGAGGGTTACCGCGCACTGAGGAGCTCAGGCGCCGCCCATAGGCGGGCATACTACGCCCGCCATGGAAACAGGGACCGACACGTGGAACGCGCGTCAAACCGTGAGAAACCGGTGGTCTCAGGCGTTCCAGGCCTGGGCGAGCAGCTCGTAGGGAGCGGCGCCGCAGGGCCGGGTCGTGGGCGTAGGTGACCACGAGGATCTCGTCGAGGTCCCACTGGGCGGCTCTGCTCACGCAGGCGGGCGGCGACGTCGTCGGCCGTGCCCACGAAGGACAGGGACATGGCTGCCTCGACGGCTCCCTCCCGGCCGGGCGCGTAGGCGCGCCAGGCCTCGGGGTCCTGGCTGGGCGGGTCCAGCGGCCCGGGCCGGTTGCCGACGATGCGGGCGGCGGCGGCCATGGCGGTGCTGAACAGCAGGCGGGCCTCTCCTGGCTGGGGCCACCATGACGTTGACGGCGGCTGCGACCCGGGGACATCCGGCGCGTACTGAGGGCCGGGAGCGTCTTCGGTACGGGACCCAGGACGGAGCGGTAGGTGGCGATCGCCGCCTCGGCCTGGACCGGGGCGAAGTGCGAGGCCACGGCGAAGGGAAGTCCGAGCTGGCCGCCACGCGGGCGCTGTTGACCGAGGAGCCGAGCACCCACACGGTCGGGTGGGTGCCCTCCCCGGGATGGCCTGCACGCGGGGGCCGCTGGGCCCAGGGGCGTGGAGGGCGTCGTCGGGATTGCCGGGGGAGCCCAGGAGGAGGGAGCCGGGGACCCTGTTCCGGCACGGGCTCGTCACCGAGGTAGGTGAGGATCTCCAGGATCTCCTCGGCGAAGCGGCCCGGTTCGGAGGCCCGCCGGCGCAGTGCAGCGGCCGTGCGCCGGTCGGTGCCTGGGGCCCGCCCCAGTCCCAGATCAACCCGGCCGGGGTAGAGGGTGCCAGGGTTCCGATCTGCTCGGCGACGACGAGCGGGGCGGTTGGGCAGCATGATCCCGCCGGAGGCGACACCCAGGCGCTCGGTGGCGGCCAGGACCCTGCCCCATGAGGACGATGGTCGCCGAGGACAGGTAGGTGGTGGAGCCGTGGTGCTCGGCCAACCAGTAGCGCTCGTAGCCGGCGGCGTCGGCGGCTCGAGCCAGGGCGATCATAGTCGGTGAGAGCGTCTGTGCGGCTGCATCCGGCGCTGACGGGGACCATGTCCATGACGGACAGGACGGGTACGGCCCGCCTTTCGGGCTGACTCATACGGGCACTCTAACCCCCGCCGACCACCCCGAAGCGGGCCCTCAGGCCCGTGTGCCCCGCCGAGCGCAGAGCCCGGCGGGGCACACGGGAGGGTCCGACCCGCGTCGTCAGGCGGTCAGCGGAGGCGGCTGCGCGCGGGGAGCAGGCCGGTGGCGACCACGGACTTGAGGATGTCTCCCGCGATGAAGGGCACCAGGCCCCAGGCTCAGGGCAGTGCTCCAGCTGGCGCCGGTGGCGACCTTCAGCCAGATGAGGCCCGGGATGTAGACCGAGGCCGAGGCCAGCAGCATGAGGGCGACGCCGGTGGCGACCCGTGAGGCCGTGGAGCCGGAGTGGCGCGACCACACGGTGGCGGCGCGTCCGGCGATGAGCGGCGATGAGGACGTAGCCGACGACGTAACCGAAGGTCACGACGGTGCCGCCCGTTCCAGTCGTGCCAGGACCGGGGCCCCAACAGCGGCCAGGGCACCGAGGAGCAGCGCGGACAGGGCGCTACGGCGCGAGCCGAGCACGGCGCCGACACCCAGGGCCGCGAAGGTACCCATGGAGATCGGGCACGGGAGTGAAGGGCAGGGGATCGTGATCTGACCGATGAGGATCAGGAGAGCGTTCCGGCCAGGACCAGGCCCGGCGTCGCGAACGCGGGCGAGCGCGGGACTGTGAGCGAGGCTGCCGGCGGTTGACGTGGAGGAGAGTTTGGTGACCATGACTCCACCCTACGGGGATCGCAGAGTTGACGAACGACCGGTTCCCACCGAAGAGCCACCGCGCAACTTGTAGGTTTCCTACAAGAATAACCTGGTATCCGCCTGAGACTCCGTGATTACCCGTCGGTTCTCACAGTTCAGGGCAGGTGTCCGTCGATCCAGGTGAGGATGTCGCCGGTGACCTGGTCCCGGTTGGTCTCGTTGAGCAGCCTCGTGGCGCCCGCCCGGCAGAGGATGACGCAGACCTCCGCACGCCGGCGCGGCGGTAGAGGGTGGCGGACCCGCTGGACGCCCCGCCCCATGGCGCCGACCGGGTCCCGGTCACCGGAGGCCAGGAGCATGGGCAGCTGCGCGGCACGGCTGCGGCGTGGGCGGCCGTGTTGACGGCCCTTCCTCCGGTAACGAGGTCGCGGAAGAAGCTGGCGGTGCACACGAATCCGCACCAGGGGTCGGCGACGTAGCGGTCGACCTCGTGAACGTCCCGGCTGATCCAGTCGGCCCTCGGTGCGGTTGGGAGGGCGAAGTGGCGCTGGTAGGGGCCGAAGGCGAGCGCGTTGAGCAGCCGAGAGGGCGTGGCGGGCCGCGCAGCTGGGACTCACCGGCGCAGACTCGCGGCGGCGGGACGGGTCAGCGCACCAGTTCCCTGAACCGGTCCCCAGCAGGATGAGGCCGGCCAGCTCACCGCCGCGGCGCGCGGCCAGGTCGCGGGCCAGGAAGGAGCCCCAGGAGTGGCCCATGAGGAAGACCGGAACATCGGGCCAGGCCCGCCGAGCCGCGTCCAGCACGGTGCCCATGTCGGCCACGACCCTGCTCCCAGCCGTCCTGCTCGGAGACGAAAGCCGAAGCACCTGGGCGGCGGTAGGCCCCGTGGCCGCGGTGGTCGCCGGCCAGGACCGCATAGCCCTCCTCCACAGCGGAGGCGGCGAAGCGGGCGTAGCGCGAGGCGTGCTCGCCATGCCGTGGGCGATGACGATGATGCCCCGGGGCGGGCGGCGCTGGGTACCTGTGGGCGCGTCGCGGCCGAGGTGGGCGCTGGGGAGCTCGGTCTCGGGGCGTCGGCCACCAGGAGGGAGCCGTCGATGAGCCACTCGGGAAGCCAGATGTGCACGACCAGGCGCGTTCCGTCGTCGGCCGTGAGCCGAGAGGCTGGTCTGCATCGGGTCCTCCTCAGGCAGCGTCGTCAATCGACGTCAACGGGGCGTCGGTCGGGCTCAGGGTCGGCATCGGTCATCATTGATCGTGTCGACGACTGGCGGTCGGCAGCGACGTCGGGTCCGCGGGCTGGGGTCCGAGATCTCCCGTCACCCCAGGGACGAATCCTAGTTGTCCGACGTCGAGCCGGCAGCGTTACCGTCGAGGTGATTCTCAGATGCCCCGGACGGGCACATGGCGGAACTGCCGCAGACGGCCACTGATGACTGACTGC
>BNJU01004960.1_pt1 | contig 48231 bp, 77 predicted proteins | sample 8539281 | NCBI WGS metagenome assembly BNJU01 (sample SAMD00202456, study PRJDB9452) | human saliva metagenome | isolation source: human saliva | place: Japan
ATTTTATAATCATAGTATAATGTTAATAGTTTTTGATTTTTAAAGAAGAGAAGTGGTATTTATGAAAAATGTTAATTTTTGGGATTATTATTAAGTAGTTTTGCTTTTTAGTAAAAAGTATATCTGTTAAAACTGGAAAACAATCAGATGGAACATATGATGGTTTGTGTTCCAACTGACTATGGTATGCAGTATCAAGGAATAGTTTCTTCTAACCAAGGATATTATTCTCATATGTATGCTTATGCTAATTGTGAAATAGGAGGTCGTTATTTCAACAATGTAAAATTAGAAATAATTATGAAGAGTAGAGAAGAATTTTGCAAGTACTATTCCGTTTATATCATTTTATCCAAATAAGACAGTATATTATTACCCAGATGAAAATAAAATTTCATTCAATATAAACAAAGTGGCGACTTGGAGATTCTAAACCAAATAATTCAAATTATACTCAAACAATTTAAAAAAATAAAATCTTTAAAAAAATTTAATTGTTTGAGTATATTGAATATATTTTATTACTTTTTAATCTTCCTCAAATTTCTTCGGATTCTCCCTTCCATTTTCTTCCCTTCAAAATAAACATTATTCCTATCTTTTTCCATATTTTTCCACTCATTGTCACTTCAAAAGTATCTATATCCGCTCCATTTATTTTTCACAAATTTTTTTCTCCATTCAAAAATAAACTCCATTTTTTTATCTTTAAAATAATTAGAACTATCCATTGGAGATTCAATTCTTTCAAGAGTTTTTTAAGTCAATATTTTTGCTGTTAAGTGGAATTATTTTTTTATTTTATCTTTTTGATTTTCATTTTCCATCAATTTGTAAGATCCATTTTTGTCAACTAAAAATTTTATCATATGAAATTTCACCGTCAAAAAAATATTAAAATTATTAGGACTGATATTTCTTAATTTTTTTCCCTTCATAAAAGACACTATTTTTTTATCTTTTATACACATTCCATTTATTACTTCGATACTGTTCATATCTATTCCTTCTATTTTTTTCTCCCTCATAATAAACATTGTTTTTATCTTTAAAAAAAGCCAGTAGAATCTATTCGTTCAAATGAATTTATATCTGCTTTATCTACTTTTTAAAACTATCTTCATCAAAATAATAAATATTTTTATCATCTCCAAAATACTTCCAATCTAATTCTTTAAGATTTTTAAAATCTATTTTTGCATTAATTGGAGTTATTTTTGAGATCTTGTTCATTTTCACCTTCTTCAAATTTATAAATTCCATTTTTTTATCCTTTATAAAAATAACTTTGTATCTGCTCAAAATCATTAGGAACAATTCCATCCAATTTTTTTCCCGTTATAATAAACATTATTTTTTTATCTTTCGCAAAATAAACAGAACTGCTGTAAGGTGAAGTTAAAAACTTCAAATGTTTGTAAATCAGCATTTTTTTATTTTATAAAGATTGCCACTCAATCCATAGTAAATATTATTTTTTTATCTTTAAAATAACCGTTATCTAATTTCTTTAATGTCTTCAAGTCAATTCCATCTGCTTTTCAAGCTTTTTTTACCTTTATTTCAGTTTCATTAGAATCTATTAAAAATATGTAAACCATTTTTTATCTTTTTATAATATCATAACCAACTTCTTCAAAAGTTTTCGCATCTACTCCAATCACTTTTTTTATTAAAGAAATAAACATTTTTATCATCTCTTGCAAAATAATCGTCAACAATTTCAAATGTTTTCGGATTCGCACCAACTAATTTTTTTCAAATTCCATTTTATCGTCTTTATCATTCAAAAAAATAAATATTGTTTTTATCTCTGTAATATTTGCTATAAGAATCTCCAAGAAATTCAAGACTTGGAATATCAATTCCTTTTTGTATCTAAAACTTTTTACTTTATAAAGTAATCCCATCATTTTCTCTATCTAAATAGTAAACATTCTTATAATCTTTCACAAAATTAAATGTATCATCCAATATTTCAAACCCTTTAGAACTCACGCCTTCCAACTTTTTGATTTCCAATAAAAACACTATTTTTTTATCTTTTGAAATAATTCCAAACTCAAATGTAGCTGGATCTGCTCCTTGTAGTATTTTTTTAAAGAAATATCTCCATCATTATCTTCTGCATAATAAACAGCATTTTTATCTTTGTAATTTAATCCACCGAAAAATATCTTCAAAAACTTGTCACATCAATATTAAGATTTTTTTAATCGGTTTTTACTGTCACTTCATCATTATCATTTACAGAAATTTTCATAAACATTTTTTTCTTATCTTTCAAATAACCCTCATTAAAGATTTTAAGTCCATCTGGTCCTACAAAATCCAATTTTTTTCTCCCAAGTAATAAACATTTTTTTACTATCCACTCCATAATTTCCGTTTACAACTTTAAATGTGTTTTTATCAACATTTTTTTCACAATTTTTATTTTTCCCTCTTCATCATTCACAAAGTAAATATTTTTTTCCATCTCTCAAATAACTACTGAAAACAGAATTTCCATCATTCAAATATTCCAAATTATTTACATCAATTTTTCAAATTAATTTTTTTCAAGTTTTTCCATCAGAAAAAAATGATAAATATTATTTTTGTCCTTTATAAAAATCACGCAATTTAATCATTTTTTTCAGCACTTTTTAACATCAATATCGCTTTTAATTTTTCAAGTCATTATCTGAATGATAATAAAAATTATTTTTTTATCTTTATACAAATCAGACATCTCAAAAATATTTAAATGTATCAAAATCAATATTCAAGCTATCTATTTTCTTTATTTCAAATCTTTCATTATTATCCAGATCCTTTTCATTTACAGTCATCAAATAATGGTCATTGCCACTTTGAAGAATATAGTCGTTATCTCCCAACGCTTCAACAACTTTAGCATTATTTGAAGAAATTCCATCTATTTTTTTCTCCAAAATAATAAACGCCATTTTTTATCCTTCCCAATTTCCTTACTCAAAGTATTAAAACTATTTCTATCAATATTTTTCAACATTTCCAAATCATAAGGATTATAATCCTTTAAAGCAAAAATATTATTTTTTTATCTCTAAAATAATAAGTTTCTCCCATTCTTTCAAAAGTTTTTCGCATCTACTCCTGTAACATCTTTATTATCCTCAATATAAAAAAACTCTGTTCTTATCTTTTGCTAGCCCTATCTTCAAAATATTTAAAACTTTTTAATATCTACATTTCCTAGCTTTTTCCCCTTTAGAATAAACATTATTTTTTTATCTCTGGCAATATACTCCTCCAAAAATTTCAAAAGAATTTTTATCCGCTCCAGTTATTTTTTTCTCAAGTCATCTTTATGAAAATAAACACTATTTTTTTATCCGTATAATAGTCTGTTAAAGAAGCTTTTTTTATTTTTCTAAAACTTTAAAACTTTTCACATCAAGTCCATCAATCGACACTTTTTTTCGGTTTTATTTCATCAATTGAGAAAAAAAGAAAAGTGAATCAGTTTTAAGATTATACAAATTTTTGTAATCCTTCACATACTTTTTCATCCAAAATTTCAAATTTTTTTAGTTGAAACATCTTTTTAATTTTTTTCCCAAGAAAATAAACATTTTTTTGCTATCTTTTTCCAAAAATAGCCGATAATCTTCATCTTATCTTCTCCCAAATTTTTCAAAAGTCTTCGCATCCGCACCTTTCACTTTCAATTTAATTTCAAGATATGGCATTTCATAATAAACTTCTCCATCTTTTTTTCAAATACTCAGCATTTGCAATAGTTCCCGCTAAAAATAAATAAAACCAATATTTTTTTAGTAAACTTTTTTTCTTTTTCATATTTTTACTCCTTATTTTTTTAATTTTTCGTTTTAATATTAGATTTATCTAAATTCTTTTTTTGATAAATGCTCATATTTCCCTTGTCATTCAAAAAAATATTAACCACATTGAACATCAACAAAAAAATATCTGAAAAAAATCTTTATTTTTCAATTTTTTTCACTATTAATAAAAAGTTCACAAATCCAGCATCGAAAATTAAAAGCTCTCCAATCTCCATCTTTAGACAAATCACTTCCTAACTGAAAAAGAACCGTATCGTATTTTTCTTTTTCTCCTTCCCTTTTTCTCTAGGGTCATATCCTTCAAAAATCAGGATATCCGCCACAATGCGTTCTTGAATCAATTCCACACGCCTTTTTCATCTACTATTTCCATATTTTTTTGTCAATATACTCATTCCATTTAAAATCATGAAAATATATCATCTTCTACCTTTAAAAAAATATATCTTCCTTTTCTTTTTCTGACAATTTTTAAATTCATTTTTTTCCAAAGTTGTCTCAAGATATTTTTCTGTTTTTTTCTTCACTTATCTCTGAAATATTATACATCGAAGAAAAATTCCAATGCATACCCAATCTCTCTTCCAAGCGTTTCTCCAAAAGGAAAAATCTCCCCAATTAAATTTTTGGATTATAAATCTCCTTCAATTCTTCTTCGCTATAATGTTCCCCAATATTTTTCATAATAAATCACTTTCAAGTCATCTTCATCACAAACTTCAAAATCTGTATCCCCTTGCATATAAATTTGAATAAGCCCCTTTTCAGGAAAAAATTTTTCAAGTCCTTTTTAAATCCTCACAATTAATTTGAGCAAACAGAGCCATTGTTTCATTTCTCTCCTCTTCATCTTCACAATCTGAAAAATTTATCATAAAACATCGAGTGCTCTTTCTCCAATTGGAATATACGAAATCCTCCTACTTTACTCTCCGTCAAAGAAATTTCTTCTCTATCCAAAAGTTTTTGCATGACAAAGTGGCTTAATATTAAGTTCCACATTATTTTTCCCTAATTTCTTTCAAAAAAATCCCCTTTTATTCTTTCTAAAATCTCATTAACAATTTCTTTATTCAAATTTGACATTTTTATTACTCCCTATTTTTAAATATTTTTTTACTTTTTCTTAATATATTTTTACCTCATTTTTTGTAATTTCAAAATTATTAAAATTTAAACATTTAATTATTTTTTTCTTCATAATTAGAATCATTTTTTTAATTCCAAAATTTTAGTTCATCTTCTTCTTTCATATCTTCCTCTTCCGTTTCATCTTCAAAAATCTTTCAAAATATCTTCTATATTCATATCATTAATTTCAGGATCAATTTTTATCAAGAAACTGTGAGAAACTTTCTTTCGCCTTTTGAATACGGATTCTATCGCCTGTTGCTACAACCATTTAATATTTTTTTAATAACCAGAAATATGATTTCTTACTTAAGTATTCTTGCTATTTTTTTCCAAAAAGCCAGCTATTTCCATATTATCTTCTCCAACATTCTCAAAAGTCTTCGCATCCGCACCTTTCACTTTCGACTTAATTTCCAAATATGGCATTTTATAATAAACTTTTCCATTTTTCCTTAAAATATTCAGCATTTGCAATAGTTCCCGCTAAAATAAATAAAATCAATATTTTTAATAGATTTTTTTGTTTTCATATTTTTTTCTCCTTGTCATTTTTTAATTTTTTTCTATTTAAAATGGTAAATTTATTCAATATCCTTTAAAAAAATAGTATTAGTTCTGTCTGATAACTTTAAAAAAACTTTTTTTCAATTTCTTTATCTTCTTTAACAGTTTTACTTTTTTTATCATAATAATATTTCTTATTTTTTTATACTCAATTTCTTTTTCATCCAAAATCAAAAAAATCTCTTGCCTCAAAAATTCTCGAGTTTTTTCCCATCAATATAAATATTATTTCGATCTTTTGCAAAAATATCATTTAACTCTATAAATTCATTTGGTTTTACACCGTCCATTTTTTTATCTTGATAATAGACACTGTTTTTATCTTTTCCATATTTTTCCTTTAAAAAGTCACACTAAAACTATCTTTATCTGCACCGTTCAATTTAAGAAATTTACTTTTTCCCCGCATAATAAATTCCATCTTTATTTTTTTGAAATAATTTGAGTACCCTAGATCCCAATGATCAGAAATTCTAATTCTTTCAAGACCATTCATATCCATATCGCCACTCTCAATTCTTCTCACTCCCTCAACTTTTTTTCCATTATTAAAAAGAACACTCTTCATATGTCGCAAATCTTTCATCCAGTTCCTCAAATCCAATTGGTTTAACACCATCAATTTTTCTATTATGATAAAAAAACACTATTCTTATCTTTCCCATAATTTCCAAATTTCATAACTTCAAAAACTATCTTTATCAACTCCATCAATTTCAAAACTTTTTCTCCACTTTTTATAATAAATCCCATTTTTTTATTTCTAAAAATAATTTGAATCCCCAATTTTTTTCAATAAGTTTCAAATCAATTTCTTGATTACTTAATATTTTTTTGAAACATTTCTCTTACTTTTTCCACTTTTTAACACTCGTAATTTTTCATTTTATAATCTGAATTTTTTTAGAATAAGTTTTCTCAAATTTTTCCAGAATATTCAGCATTTGCAACATTTCCTACTAAGATCAATAATCCCAATATTTTTCAATAAATTTTTTTCTTTTTCATAACCATCTCACTCCTTTTTAAAAAAAGTTGTCAAACAAATTTATTTTTACTTTAATTTATTATTTATTTTTCAGTTTCTTAATATTTTTACCTCATTTTTCATAATTTCAAAATCATTAAAAATTTAAATATTTAATTATTTTTTTAATTCCAAAATTTTAGTTCATCTTCTTCTTTCATATCTTCCTCTTCCGTTTCATCTTCAAAAATCTTTCAAAATATCTTCTACACTCATGTCATTAATTTCAGGATCAATTTTTGTCAAGAAATTCTGAAAAAAACTCTTTTTTTGTCTTTTGAATACGGATTCTGTCGCCTGTTACTACAATTTTTTTGGTAATTTTTCTAAATATTCAGAAATATGATTTCTAATTTCTGTATTTACTATTTCAGCATAAATTCTATTTGCTCTCTCAAGCGACAGTTTATCCTTATTTTTTTATTTTTCAGACTGAATTTTTTTATTTCTTCCAGCATTTTTTTATTTTTTTCGTTTTTTTCTTCTTCTGATAAATCACCATTTATAATTAATTTACTTTTTTTAACTCCTGTACTCACAACTTTTGCTTCTACTTCCAAAATACCATTTATATCGTAAGTAAATCTCACATTTATGGCTTCTTTTCCTGCTAAGTTTTGTGGCACATCTAGTAAAAATTCTCCCAAAAATAAGTTATCATCTATGTTCAAACTTTCTCCTTGATAAATTCCGACAGTTACTTGACTTTGATAGTCTTCTATTGTGTAAAAAAATATTCAGATCTACTTGTGGGAACTGTGGTATTTCTAGGAATAATCGGTGCGAATCGTCTTCCTACGATTTCTGTTCCTAGAGTAAATGGGCACACATCAGTCAGAATTCTTTCTTTAAATACTTTGTTTCTTTCCTTCATTCCAACTGCGATTCCAACACCATAAGCCACAACTGTATCAGGGATCTCTTTGCTATTGATACTAGTTTATTATTTTTCAATAAAATCATCGTTATTAAAATAGATTTTTTTCTCCACGCATTTTTATGAAAATATTTTTCCACAAATTCTTCAATAATTCCTAATTTTACTGCTCCTCCAACTAAAATAACCTTTTTCAATTTCCCTAGCATCTGTATTTCCATCTTGCAGAGCCTTATCAATCGCAACTTTCATTTTTACAAGCAATGGTTTTTACAGTCTCTAAAAATTCTCTTGTGTAATTTCTGATTTATATTTTTTCCTTTAATTTCCATCTCGATTTCTACATTCTTCAAGCTTATTAATTTTTTTGCTCTATCTGCTTTTTGTGTATAATTTTGTTCTTTCATCACGACTCAAATTTGCTATTGATAACTTGATATTTTTCAAAAAAATTTCACAAATTTTTAGTGGTGAAATCCTCTCCTCCAAGCATTGTATCTCCACTTATTGACAGCACTTCCATAATATCCTCAAATGTTTCAAAGCAAAGTGACATCAAATGTCCCACCACCCAAGTCAAGCACAATAAACTTTAAATTTTGATTTAAAATATTGCTTCAAGTGACAATCTGCATGACCGTTGGTTCATTTATAAGTCTTTCTACTGTAAGTCCTGCCAATTCTCTTTGCCATTTTTTTGTATCTCTTCGCTGTTTATCATTAAAATATGCAGGTACACTTATTATAGCTCTATTTATTTTTTTCATTTAACTGTTTTTTCAGCATTTTTCCTTTAAATGTTTCAAAACAAATGAAGATAACATTTGTGCATCAAAAGTTCTATTTTTTTAACTTTAATTTTTGCATCTGTTCCCATTCTTCTTTTTAAAATTACTCGCAGTTTCCTCAGCATTCATCATTCTTCTTTCTTTTTGCTAATTCCCCTACAATAATATCATCATTTTCATCAATTCCCACAACAGACGGAATCAAAAATATTTCCATACTCATTTTTTTACAAATCGTATTTCTCCATTATCGTCAATATATGTAGCTAAACTATTTGTTGTCCCCAAATCAATTCAATCATTCTTTCCATTTTTATTTTTTTCTCCTTTAATAAAAAGTTTAGAAAATTTTTCTAATATAGCATTTTTTTCAATTTTTTTATTTTTTTATATTTTATTACTTTTTTTGATAAATAGTCTCAATTCTTTAATTTTTTTAATAATTTTATTTTTTTATTAACTATAATTTTTAATTGTGTATTCTATCTAAAAATTTTTTTGCATAATTTTTTTCAATCTTAAATATTTTATTCTATTTACAATTATTAATTTTACAATCATCCATATTAATATTCCAAACAATAGAAAATCTTTAATTTTTATAATTAAAATAAATAGAAATTAAATAACTTCCAAGCAAAATTATCTGTATATTCAACATACTTGCCATATTTAAATTGTTTCCACGTTTTTGCAAGTGAAAAATCTAAATAAATTCTTGTAACTGTAAGCACAATCCAATAAATTCTCACTAATTCAAAACTTTTTACAACATTTCTATAATCTATTTCCTTTGTATTTATTATTGCTGGTAAACTAAATATGCAAATAAAAAAATTAGCGCAATACAACTAAGAAGAAATATTAGAGTGTGTATAAAAGCATCATCTTCTCCAATATCGTCTTCGCAAATAATTTCTAAATGATAAAATATTTTTTTATTTTTCTTATAACTATAAACTATTCTTTTTAAAAAAATAAATTATTTGCTAAATTAAAAATAAATTGTGAATTTTTTTGTTTATTTTTTTATATCAAAAATACTTATAATTTCCACAATAAATATTCCAAAATATAAAAAAATCCAAAAATATTCAACTTTTTTCACATTAAAATATCTTTCCACAAAAATTTTTCCAAAGCTTTATCATTATCTTTTTTTCCTCTTTACTGTTATAAAGCCCCTTTATTTCCCCAAATTCGTTTTTTTATTATTTGACAAACAGGAAATAATGTATTCTTTTTCAAATTCAAAAATATTCTCTGATTTTAAAAATCAAATTATCTTCAAAATCATTATTTTCCAATCCTAAAAATATCTCTGATTCTAGACTTTTCATCATCTGAAAACTTATTAAATCTTTTCAAAAAAACTTTTTAAGTAAATAAAAGAAACTTTTTCGCCATTTAAAATCCTACGAATTTCTTTTTATCCAAGATTTGAAATTTTTTTCCATCCATTCATATTTCCCATTAAAAATATCAGAAAATTCTTCATTTTCAATCTCTGACTTTTTGAATATCATTTCCAAAAGAAACTTCCTCATAATCATCATTTTTCAAAAATTTTTTTCAATTTCAAAAAAATTTCTATTTTTAAAATTCGTTTTATTGTATTTTACTTCATCAAAATTATGTTCTTCAAACTCCAAAAGCAGTCTGATATGCTTTCCGAGATCTTCATAAACATCTCAGGAAACTCTTCTGGATGATATTCTTTCAATATTTTAGAATATGCAATTTTTATTTTCTTCTTATCATTTGTCGGCTCTATTTCTAGTATTTTTAAAGGCTTCGTCAAAATTCAAAAATTATCACTCCTTATTTTTTTATCTTTTTAAAAACAAAGACATTCAAAAATTTTTTTGAAAATTCTTTTTATTTTTTTCATATCTTACATAAGTTGTTGTTACCATTTTTATAAATAAAATAATATTTATAAATAAATATTGAGATATTAATAAAAAAATATAGTAAAAAAATTTTTGAGAATGATGAATCATATTCTGCATTTCAATAACTATTAATCTTCCCAAAAAAAATTATAGTCATTAGTATAAATAAATAGTTTGAAAATCCGCATCTCATACTCCAGCCAAAATCTTTTTCATAAATAATGTTAAGCCAGTCTATGATTGTAAAAAAAATTCCTCCAAAGACTGTTATATTCCATGCAACATTAGTATCTAGAAAAAAAATAAAGCTATAATAGTTGATAAGAACATAAACATTATAAATACGGTTATTTTTTTGCTTCAAGACCATCTTTATAGCCCATTCCCAAAATTTTCATATAATTATTAATTTCAATATATTCATTTTTTTATTTTTATAAAATACAAATTTAAAAAGTATTACCAACTTGCTCAATATCCCGATAGGAATACAATGCAACATTTTTTTAAATAATTTAAAAACATTAATATTAAAATAATCCTGAATAAACTGCTCATATCCTTCTTCATCTTCCAAAAAAATTTTTCACTTGAAATTTTTTTGAAATTTTATTTAAGCTCGTGTTCTCATTTTTTTCCCAGAATCTGCCCAAGTTTCTCCTAAAATATCAACAATCTCATCAGAACTATTCAAATTATAAATTAAAAGTTCTATTTCAATTCTAGTCAAATTTCTCCAAGCATAATTATACAATTCGCTTTTTGAAAAAAATTTCTCTAATCTGCTTTTTTTCCAAGTTATCAAAATTAAAATGAAATTCCCGTAAAATTTTCCTATATTCTGCAAGCGGTCGCTTTTTCAGATGAAATAAGACTCTTCAATCCCTCTATCCATTCAGATATTGATTTTTAAATTTTTTTGTTTTTCATCAAAAATATTTGAAAACTCTTCAGATTCTTCAAAAGTTTTTTTATTCACATGATTATTTTTTTATTAGAAAAAAATATTCTCAAATTCACTTTCATTTTTTTCATCAGAAAAAAATATCTTCAAAATTTTTCAATAAAAGATTTTTTTCTTTATTTTTCTTCAAAAATTCTTTTTCACTCTTTCAAAAAAATTCTTCATTTTCATTATTTTTTTCAGTCATCTTATTCTCTGATTTTACTTCATCAAAATCAAATTTTTTTCAAACTCCAAAGCAACTCTATACGCTTCATTAATTTTTCATAAACATCTCAGGAAACTCCTCAGGATGATATTTTTTTCAACATTTTTAGAATATGCAATTTTTATTTTTCTTCTTATCATCTGTCGGTTCTATTTCCAGTATTTTTAAACGCTTCATCAAAATTCAAAATCATCACTCCTAATTTTTTTCTTTTTTTAAAATAACATAAAAAAATAAAAAAATAATATTTTATTTATTTTGCAACAATTTTTTTATTCTTTTTATTTAATAGTGCTAAATCCCTTTAAATTTAAACAAATTTATTATTTAGTGAGTAACAGCATAAAACGGCATAAGTAATCTAATCCTTCCAAAAATTCCTCAACAAGCTCATCCAAACTCTCAAATCTTTCAATCTCTTCCACATCAAACTTAACCAAAAACTTTCCTAATTTCCCCATTTTTTTCCACTCTTTAAGAAATCTTTTTCTATTACTTTCATTCCCTTCAAATCTATCCAAAGCACAGTTTTTCCTTACTTTTTCATAAATTGCACAAAATAATAAAGCGGTTCATTAATCGGAACTTCTAAAACTTTATTCTGATTTTTCAAGCGTATTTTCCCCAATTTTTCTTTTCAACAAAACTCACTTCAAGCGAAATCCCAATTTTTCTTAGTCTTCTCATTTTTTTAAAAACTCTCAAAGCAATCCCTGATTCAGTATCACTATCCCCATCTTGTCGCAAAAAAACACCCAAAGATAAGGTCTTGCAATCTGAGCTTGATTCATCCAGCTACTAACTTTCTGCAAATGAAATCCATCAGTCTTTTCTTCCAAAGCCTTTTGCAATTTCCGTAAAAAAACTTTTCTAGCATTTTTGTCCATTTTTTTCTAAAAAGCTCCATATCTTCCTTTAAATCTCCAGCTTTTTTCAGGTTTTACATATTTTTTTCCTTCATAATTTGTATATTCAATTAATGGTTTGTAGTTAAATTTTTTTGTCATATTGATCATCCTTTTTCTTTATAAAAATATTTTTTTATTTTAACAAATTTTTTTCAAAATTTTAATATTAAACGATTTTTACTCTTTAATCTAAATTCCAATCAAAAAAACTATTTTAACGAGAAATAGTATAAATGCAGTTTAAGTTCAATTTTAAAAATAAGTTTTCTGTAAAATTATAGCATATTTTTTTCAAAAATTTCTATAAAGTTTTAAGTTAAGTTTTAGATTATTTTTTTGATTTAAAAATTTTTTTAATTATATATTAAATTAATAAAATTTTTAAAAATAGTTTGATTTTTTTAGAAAAAAATATTGTATAATATAATTAAAAAAATAGGTTAATCAATTTAGGGGAAGAAAAATGATAAAAAAGGGGATAGCAATGGGTTTACGCTTATTGAGATTTTACTGTACATTTCGATTATGGCGATTTTTGTTTATGGTTATTTCTGTGAATTTGCAGAAACAGAGACAAAATCAGGAGTTTGCAATTCAGAAGAGGAATATTAGCCAGTTTATTAGGAAAAATTCAGCAGTATGCACAGCACAATAGGAAGGAATATGTGCTGGATTTTTAAAATATCTGAAAAGATAAAGCTTATTTTTTTAGATGAAAAAAATGGGCAAAAGGATATTATTGATAAAATGGAGATTTCCAAAAACTTATCTTATATGACAAATAATTCCAATAAAAAAATGCTGATTTTAGGAGAAGAACTACGAATGAGGGAAATTTTGAAAGGGGATTTTTCTGTTTATTTGTTAGACAAAAAAAGGGGAAAAAGATTTATTATAGAATTTCTACAAATACAATAAATGCGACAAAATATCCGATTATAAGTATTTATCGGGCTAAAAAGCCGATTAATCTTTCGGATGACTATTTAAAAGGCTAATTTGTGGGAGGAGGAAATTTAAGATGAAAAAAGGGGAAACACTGGGGATAATGGAATAGTAGAGGAAAGTAATAAAAAGAGATTTTTAAAAAAATGTAAGTTTTCGTAGAATAGTGAAAAAAATCAAATAAAAATGAAGATTCAAAAGGAAATGAAAAATTTTAGGAATGTTGAAAATATAAAGATTAATAGAAATAATAAAGCCAATGAAAATTTAAAAAAAATAAAAAAATAAAGAAAATATGAAAAAAATAATGAACATTCAAATAAATTTGAAAATAGTGAATTTGATAAATATATTTTTAGAAATGAAGAAGCGACAGGGAAAAAAACGGCGAGGAAAAAAATATAAAATCTGAACTTTTTGCGAAGAGGGCAAAATTTAAAAAAAGTTTTTTTGTATGGAAATTGGAATTGAAGAAGTAAAAAGAGCTTGGCAATTTGGGATGTTGATTTTGGCAGGTATTGTTTTGTTTTTGTTTTATCTAAATTTTGTTACTTTTTAAAGGAGAGCTTGCTGGTGAAAAAGGTGCTTTTATGTTAAAATTGATGGGAATCGTGGAAGTGTTCTAAAAGTTAATAATAAATATTTGAAAAAAATCAGGCGAGCATTGAGAATAAAAAGGGCCTGGAATATGGATTTTATCTTATGCGGTACAAAATTAGGAAGGTTATAAGTAAAAATGGAAATGTTAAAATTGATGGGAAAAATTTTTGGGATATAAGGAATCACGGCTGAATGGAGTTCGAAAATATATCTTGAATATTTTTGATGAATTGTTTATAACTGATGAAAAATTTGTATGCTTTTTTTCACGTCTTTGCAGTTTTAGGGGAAAAAGCAGAGTTTCTAAAGATATGAAAGACAAGTTTAAATACACGGGATTGGCTCATTTAATTGTAATTTCTGGGACTCACATAAGTCTGGTTGTGATTGGGATTGTGAAAATTTTGGATGGATTGTCGCTTGGATACAGGTTTAAGTATTTAATGGCACTTGTGGCACTTACTTTTTATTGCGCATTAATCGGATTTTCACCAGGAATTTTACGTGCTTATATTATGGGAGCGATGATGATTTTAGCAAGAATCCTTTTTTTGAACAGGAGGAAAGTAAAAAAATCTCTGCTGGTGTCATTTATTGTCATAATTGTGTTAAATCCCTATTCACTTTTTGATATTTCGATGCGACTTTTCCTATCTCTGCAGTTGTAGCGATAATCTTTGTAAATCCTGAATTTAAGAAATTTTATCAGGAAAAAGTTTTAGATAAAATAAAAAAATGAAGTTTTAAGAAATACTGTAGATTTGATATTTTTTTAAGCCTGACAATCCAAATCACAAGTATTCCGCTATTTTTTTATATTATTTTGAAAAAAATTGCCGTTATTCTCGTTTTTACTGAACATTGTAGGAATTCCAATTGGAACAGTTGTTATCCAGTGCCTATTTTTTTGCTGTCCTTTTTAAATATTTTTTAAATTATCATTATTTAATGGCATAGTTGTTTTTGTAACAGAAATTATTTTTTTAAAAAGCATTTGAAGGATTTATTTATGCTGGAAGCAAAATACCGCTTTTACAGATTAATATTAACGGAAAAAGCTCCTTTGTGGACGGTTTTTTTGTATTATGGAGTATTATTTTTCATAACGCTTTTTTATAATGCCTTTATTTACTGAAAAAAATTAATATAAATGAAAATTAAGATAAAGATTATAAGTTGAAAATAAAAATAATAAATATGTTTTCTAACTCTTCATTTCGTGATATAATAATAAATAACTATGAAAATTTGAAAGGATGATAAAATATGAGTTTACCAAAATGTCCAAAATGTGGATCAGAATACGTTTATGAGGATGGAAATATGCTAGTTTGCCCAGAATGTTTTTACGAATGGGCAGAAACTGAAGAAGAAAAGCAGTGATGAAGCTGTAGTAAAAGATGCAAACGGAAATATCTTGCAAAATGGAGATAATGTTACGATTATAAAGGATTTAAAAGTAAAAGGTGCTTCATCAGATTTAAAGAGAGGGACAAAAGTTAAAAATATCAGATTAATTGATGATGGGATTCATAATATTGACTGTAAAAATAGATGGTTTTGGTGCAATGAAACTAAAATCAGAATTTGTGAAAAAAATATAAAAAAATAGATTTTTTTGATAACTTATTTTATAAGTTTTTTTCCTTAAATATTTAACTGGATAATATTCATTTGAATTTTTAATTTTTTTGGCTAACAAATATTTTTTTGATAACTTTTTATGTTTTTTTCTTTGTTTTTAGAGCAAAGGGGAACAATCGCTATCCCTTTGCAATCCCCGCTTGTCTAAGCATTTTTTTGAAAACAAAATCGAAACTCGCTACGTAAAACTTCGCTCAAACAGTCAATTTTATTTCCAAAAAAATCAAGACATTCTTGGTTTAATTATAAATAGTTATGCTAATAAAAAAAATATTAGTTGAAATAGTATGAAAAAAATGATTAATTTAAATATTTAAGAATTGAAATTTTTTTAAACAAAATTATTATCATAATTAAAAATAGAATTGGAGAAGGAATGAAATCAGGATTTATAACAATTGTTGGACGTCCGAATGTTGGGAAGTCTACGCTTATGAATAAGCTTGTGAAGGAAAAGGTTGCGATTGTGTCGGATAAGGCTGGGACGACTCGGGATCAGATAAAGGGGATTGTGAATATTGGACAAGATCAGTTTATATTTGTGGATACGCCAGGGATTCATAAACCTAAGCATTTGCTTGGAAACATATGACTAATGTGGCATTGGAAGCGCTTGAAAATGTGGATTTAGTAATGTTTATGCTGGATGGAACACAGGAAATTTCGACTGGGGATATTTTTTGTCAATGAAAATGTGAGAAGTGTGAAAACACCGATTGTTCTTGTTATTAATAAAATTGATAAAATGTCGGATGAGGAAATTGAGGAGAAGAAAAAGGAAATTCGTGAAAAATTGGGAGAGTTTGATGAAATAATAACTCTTACGGCAGAATATGCGATTGGGATTCATAAAATATTTGAAGTTGCCAAGAAATATTTATCAAATGATGTGTGGTTTTATCCAGAGGATTATTACACAGATTTGCCAGTAAATAAAATTGTTGTGGAAACAGTAAGAGAAAAAAATTTTACATCATACGAAAGATGAAATTCCGCATAGTGTGGCTGTGGAAATTATTAATGTGGAAACGAAGCCGACAATTAGAAAATATGATATTAATATTTATGTTGAAAGGGATAGTCAAAAGGGATTATTATTGGAAAAGATAGGGGCTATGTTGAAGAAAAATTGGGATAGAGGCTAGACGGGAAATTGAGCATCTGATTGATTTGAAGGTTAATTTGAAATTATGGGTAAAAGTTAAGAAGAAGTGGAGAAAAAAATAAGAAATTTCTTGATGAAATGGGGTATAAAATAAAATAATTTTTGATTTTTCCTAGATTAGTGATTGTTTTTATTGCTTATTTATAATAAAAAAACTTTTTGAAAGGAGGAAAAAAATAGAGATGGATTTTTAAAAATACATTCAAAATTTCAGCCAACTGGAGATCAGCCTCAGGCTATCCAAAAAAATCGTGGAAAACTTGGAAGATGGTATTACGGATCAGATTCTGCTTGGGGTTGCAGGGATCAGGAAAGACATTTACAGTTGCAAATGTTATTGAAAAAATAAATCGTCCAGCGTTGATAATGGCACCGAATAAAACGCTTGCAGCACAGCTTTATAATGAATACAAGCAGTTTTTTCCTGAAAATGCTGTTGAATATTTTGTATCTTACTATGATTATTACCAGCCTGAAGCGTATATTATGCAAACTGATACGTATATTGAAAAGGATTCTTCAATTAATGATGAGATTGATAAATTGCGGCATGCGGCAACAGCGGCACTTCTGAACAGAAGAGACGTTATTATTGTGGCTTCAGTTTCGGCAATTTATGGATTGGGATCACCAGAGGCTTATAAAGAGAGAGCAATTCCGATTGATGTGGAAACTGGATTTGAGAGAAATGAGCTTATAAAAAGGCTGATTTCACTTAGGTATGAGAGAAATGATATTGCCTTTGAGCGTGGGAAATTTCGTGTGAAAGGGGATATTCTTGATTTACATCCATCTTATCAGGATACAGGATACCGTTTTGAATTTTTTTGGAGATGATTTGGAAAGCATTTTCGGAAATTAATACGCTTACAGGGCAGAAAATTAGAAATATAAAAAGAATTACAATAATGCCTGCAACGCACTATTTAACTACTGAAGATACGAAAAAAATGATTGAATCAATAAAAAAAGAAATGGAAGAAAGAGTGCATTTTTTTAAAAAGGAAGGAAAACTGCTGGAAGCACAAAGAATTGAGCAAAGAACAAAGTATGATTTGGAAATGATTGAGGAAATCGGGTATTGTAAAGGAGTGGAAAACTATTCTAGGTATTTGACTGGAAAGAGTGAAGGAGAAGCACCTGATACATTAATTGATTATTTTCCAGAGGATTTAGTCGTATTTCTGGATGAGTCGCACATTTCAGTTCCGCAGATAAATGGGATGTATAAGGGAGACAGAGCGAGAAAAAAAATCATTAATTGACAATGGCTTCAGATTGCCAAGCGCTTATGATAACCGTCCGCTAAAATTTGAGGAATTTTTTGGAAAAATCCCGCAAGTTGTGTATATTTCAGCCACTCCAAGCGATTACGAGCTGGAACATTCAAATGGAGAAATTGTAGAGCAGCTTGTCCGTCCAACAGGAATTGTAGAGCCAAGCATCGACATTCGTGAAACAAAAAATCAGATTGATGACTTGATGGATGAAATAAAAACAAGAACAGCAAGAAAAGAACGGATTTTAGTTACAACCTTGACAAAAAAAATGGCAGAAGAATTGACGGATTACTATTTGGAATATGGAATAAAAAGTAAAATATATGCACTCTGACATTGACACGCTAGAAAGAACAGAGATAATAAGAGGCTTGAGAAAAGGTGAATTTGATGTTCTGGTTGGAATAAACTTGCTGCGGGAAGGGCTAGATATTCCAGAAGTTTCATTAGTGGCAATTTTGGAAGCAGACAAGGAAGGATATTTACGTTCCAGAAGATCGCTGATTCAGACAATGGGACGTCTTTGCAAGAAATGTAGAAGGGCACGTTATTTTTGTATGCAGACAGAATGACAGGCTCTATGAAAAGAAGCTATTGATGAAGTAAACAGACGTCGTGAAGTTCAGGAAAAATACAATCTAGAAAACAATATTAATCCAAAAATCAATCGTAAGAGAAATTGCAGAGTCAATCGTAGATTATGAAATTGAAAAAGAAAATGAAGCAAATAAAAGCAATTAAACAGTATAAGAGTGAAAAAAAGACGTGGAAAAAGGAAATTAAGAAACTCGATAAGCAAATTAAAAAAATTGGCTGAGGAGCTTAATTTTGAGGAAAGCTATTAAGTTGAGGGATAAAAATGAATGAATTAAAGAAGTTGTTAATTGAGTTATAATTATTAGGAAATATAAATTAGACTTTGTACTATAAAAGTAACTCTGAACTGTAGGAAGTTTGAGGAGGAAAAATTAAAATGAGAAATGGAATATTGAGTTTTTTTATTGAAAGGATTAGTTGCTATTATTCTAATATTAGGATATGTATTAATTCAAGAGTTTTTTAAATCCTCTAATGCTAACAAGAATTGCATTGATTTTTTGCAATAGTAATACATCCATCTGGATATATTGTTTTTGCATTAATGTTAATTTTGGCTTTAATGTTAATATTTTATTTGGGATTTTTGCTACAAAGAATATTTAAATATCCTAAAATTAATATAGTTGTAATGATAATAGCATTTTTCATATTTTTGTTATAAAAGTATGTTTTTTTGCTGATAGTAATAGTACATTTTTTTGCTCCGACTGAAAAGGAAAGATATATATTTATTATAGTGAGTCATATATTTTTTCAGCAGGATTATTGTGGAAGAAAAAAATAAAGATGCTAATTTGAAAAAAAGTCGACAGTTTGTTGACCAGTTTGAAAATATATAGATAAATTAAAAAAATTATGAAAGGAAATAAAGACATGAATAAAGTATATTGCTATCCAAGATGCACAACTTGTAAAAAAAGGCTGTAAAATGGCTGGAGGAAAATGGGATTGAGTATGAGTATAAGCATATTGTAGAGAAACTCCGTCGAAGGAGGAAATAAAAAAATACTATGAAAAAAAGTGGATTGCCTTTAAAAAGATTTTTTTAATACGAGCAGGAATGTTTATAAACAAATGAATTTAAAAGGAAAAAAATTGGCAGAGATGTCGGAAGATGAACAGTTTGAGTCGCTTGCAAAGCAATGGGATGGTGTTGAAAAAGACCGCTTTTTTTGTGGGAAAAGGATTTTTTGTACTGGTTGGATTTAAGGAAGCTGAGTGGGCTGAAAAAGTTGAAGTAATTTAAAAATTTTTAAAAAAAGTGAAAAAATTTTTCGTAATTGTATTGAAAATTGATTCAAAATATGGTAAACTTAATAAGTTATTGAATAAATGGATATTCCGCTTTTTATTGTTGCTACCAGTTTTATGAAAGATTTAACAACAAAAAAAGTTTTTAAATTGGTAAAAATTGGTATAGATAAAAAGAATGTCTTAGAAAGAAGGGAGTGAATTTCTTGAAAGAGAAATTAATCGAATTAGTAGAAAAATTACTTGAAAGTTGACGTACCTCAATTTAAAGCAGGGGATACAGTTGCTGTTCACTACAAAGTAAAAGAAGGAAACAAAAGAAAAGAATACAGATTTTTTTGAAGGTGTAGTTATTAGAGTTTCTGGTGGAAGCGTTGCTAAAAAAACTTCACAGTTAGAAAAAGTATCGCAAGGAATCGGTGTAGAAAGAATCATTCCTTTAAATTCTCCATTAGTAGAAAAAAATCGAAGTTAAGAGAATTGGTAAAAGTAAGAAGATCTAAATTATACTACTTGAGAAACTTATCAGGAAAAAGCTGCTAGAATTAAAGAAATTAGAAAAGTAGCTTCAAGGCTAGCAAAAATGCTAGCTTTTTCTTTTATAAAACAAAGATAAAAATTTAAAATTAGTATTTAATAAAAAATGATTTTTTTACTATATTAAATACATTTCAGGCAAATAAAAATTTTTAGGAAAAAAATGAAGTTTGATTATGTATTTTTTTAAAAAAACAGATGGAGTTGTTATAATTGATTTGTTTTTAAAAAGAGGATAAATAATTTTTAAAAATTTAAATTAGGAGAGGAAAAATTATGAATATATTATTATGGGGAGCTTTTTTTATATTATTGCGACACTGTTTTTTTGCTATATTTCTTTATTAGAGAAAAGCAGGTTATTCAGTGGATAAGAATGAAAGAGGATGAAACATTGAAAAAAAGTTTCGCTTGAGAGAAGTGACAGAAATTTTTATGGCTGGAAATGTGCTGACAATAGTTGCATTGGTTGTTACAGCGGTATTTTTTTGTAATTGTAGATAAAAAGCAAGGATCCAAATATATGGATAAAAAGTTTGGGGAATTTATGGAGTATTTGGTGTAAATATTATAGTTTATGTGCTTAGAAAAACAGCATGAATGGGTATTTTTACTAAATCTTATTATGTTGTTTCTAGGAAAAATTGATGTTTAATATTTTTGAGATCCGAATTTTTATATTTATTTGATAATAAATGTTGTAATTTCATTGATTCTTATTTATTTATTCAGAGATTCATCAGTGGAAAAAAATTACAGAACAGTCAATTTTAAAAGAAACTGTACAAGGTAATGAAGAATTAGAAAAAAATTGTTACAGAGTCAAAAATAAGAAATGAAGATATTTCAGAAACATTTAAGAAAATATTTCCAAACGACAGTCTTTCTGTGGAAGAAAAGAATTGCTAAGGAAAAAAAGAAAGAAAAGTACATTTGGAAAGGCGTTGACAAGAATTGACAATGCAGCGCTTGCAGTTATTTTAGTGGCAGTTATTCAAATGTTCTATATTGGAAATTATGTTATTCCAACTGGATCAATGGAGCCTACGATATTAGTTAAAGACAGAGTTTTTACAAATATGGTAAAATATCACTTTTCAAGTCCAAAAGTTGGGCAGATAATTGCATTTAAAGAGCCGATGACTGATAAGGTGATGTATACGAAAAAGAATAGTTGGAGAGCCAGGAACAACGCTTCAGATTGCAAAAGGAAAATGACTACTAATGAATTTGAAATTGCAAATGTTGATAATGATCCAAAATATCCAACTACAGCCAATAGCAGAAAAAGAATTTAATGAAGAAATGAAGAAATACGATGAAGCTATGAATAAATTTAATTCTGAGAAAGTTAAGGCTGTTGGTGGAGCAATAATGCTAAATGATAAAAATCAGAAGTTTTGGAAAGATTGACACCGCAAAAATTTTATCTTCCTGAAGGACTGCTTATGAATAATAAGATTTATATTCCTAAAAAGGAGATAAAGTGAAACTGGATAAAAGTCGTTGTGATTGATAAAAATATTTGGACAAACAACTGACGGCACTTTAGTTGGGCAAGTTGACTGGGAAAGTTATTATGATGGAAAAAGGTTTTAAAAAAATATTACAGGAAAAGAATTTTTAGAATTGATAAAAACAGATAAGAACTTTAAGGATATAATTGGAAATGATGATGAATTTACTGCTGATCCAAGAAATACATTGACAAATAAATATTATACGTTCACTTTAAAAAGTGGAAGGCAGAAATGAAATGGTTATGCCGATTATGGATTTCAAATATAATGATGAATTATTTAAAAAAATTGTTAAATGGAGAAACTGTAACACTTGATAAAAAAACTATTATATGGCTATGGGAGATAATACTTCAAACAGTAAAGATACCAGATATTTTTGGACTTGTGGCTGAGCCTAGAATTAAAGGGAATTGCTTGTAAGATGGTGGCCGTTAAATAGAATAGGAATATTATAATATAATGTTATTTAGAAATTTAGTAAGTGATTATTATTAGATTATTGAACAGTTCAAATATAGGAAAAGAACAGTAAAGTAATAAAAAAATGGAGAACAAAATGGGAAATATTGTCAATGAATTGGTAAAAATTCATAATGAAAACTTTAAAAAAATAAAGTTGGAGATAAATATTTTTCTGAAATGATGTTAGGTGAGCAGTATGAAATATACTGCTTATTTAATTTTGGAGAGGAAAATATTTTTTTGTGAAAAAAATTAGAAAATGAGAGCGGAAAAGAAAAATAAAAATTTGGGAGAAAAATCAAAAATGGGAAATAAATTTTTGATAAAAAAATAGGGAAAATGAAAAATGTGTTGGGATATATTGTATTTTTATGGTACAATAGAAAGCACTGGATATTTTTGAGATAGCGATAAAAAAAGAATATCAAAGGCGAGGTTTTGGTGAAAGGCTGATGACTGAAAGTATGGAAAAAAATTGGTAGAAGATAGGAAAAAAATTTGGAAGGAAATAATATTTTTGGAAAATGAGGAACAGATTTTTTTCTGAAAATAAATTTTGCTGGAGGTTAATGAAAAAAATGCAAGGGCACTGAAACTTTATAAAAATTGGATTTGAGAAAAATTTCCATAAGGAAAAAAATTACTATGGGAAAGATGAGAATGCAGTAATAATGGTAAAAATGTTATTAAGTTTGAGTATATAAATAAAAAGTAAGGGAGAAAAAAATGGGACAAAAAGAGTATTTCATTAGAATTAAAAAAACAAATTACACCGAGTATTTTTTTGTAATTGGGCAGGAATATTACAATGAAAGTTTGGGAAATATAACTGCACTTTTTGCTGACGGAAATTTTATGACAGTGGAAGGAGAATATAAGGAAAATAGTTTGTGCAAGACTTCTATTACAGTTGAACAGAAAAAAGTGAATTTATAGAGGCAAACTGCGACTGTATGTTTTTTTAAAAAAATAATAAAAAGAATTGCTGTAAACATGTTGTGACACTTGGGATGATGGCGAGATCATTCAGAAAAAGATTTCAAAGGTTATTGGGACTGATGAGATTGAAATGATGTTTGAGGATGATTTTGAAGAGGATAATAAAAAAACTGGCTCAAATCAAGGAAGAACGGAAAAAGAAAAGGAAAAAGGCGCAAAAGAGTGTTAAAAGGAAGGAAACTGAAGACGATGGAAAAAAATAAATCACGTCAGAGAGTTAAACTTCGTGAAGAAAAAAACTTAATGCGACAAGTTTTGCTAAATCAGAAGGAACTTCTGTGGAGGCGGATAATCCTGTTAATAATGAAAATTTGGAAAATATTAATTTAAAAAAATAAAAAAATGAGAAAGTTAGATTTGAAGTTTTTGGAGAAGGTGGAGAAAAGGCTGGGAATACTGAGTTTTTAGAGAAAAAAATGGAACAGCTGATCTTCAAGAGATGGAAAAATAATGAGGAAATATTGGAAAATGTGGAAAATATTTCTGAAAAAGATTAACGAAAATTTATAATCTTCATCTGGAAAGTGAAAAATATAGATGATGAGGAAAAAGCAGGAAATGCGACTGAAGTGGAAATTGATGAAGGAAGTTACAGCGATTATAAATATGGGTATGACTATAATCAGGAAAATAATGTGCCAGATTATATTTTTGCGGATAAAGGCAGGATTTAAGAAAAATATATTATGTGAAGGATATTTTTGAAATTTATTGAGGCCATTGTGAAGGAAAAAAAGAGTATGAAGTTACTTCTAAAATTACATATAGTCCGAAAAATTGCTTTTTCAATGAAACTAACCAGAAAATAATCAATGCGATTTATGAATACAGCAAAGAGATTCAAAGTGTAATAAACAGCGGAATTAAAGATAAAAAAGGCTTAAAAGTCTATGAAATGCTTTTAAATAAACTGCTTACAGCTATGGAAAAAGGGAAAAATCTGGTTTTACTGGGAGAAACTAAACAGATAATGAATAGTTACGAGCCTTTGTTTGTTGTGGAAAATGACAGAATTGCAATGAGAAATATTGAAAAAATTTCTGAGAACAGTCCGTTTTATACATTTGCAAATGATACGACAAAAGTTTTTAAAATGGATGAAAATGAAGAAAGATTTTTTGGGAAATTTGATTTTCTGGATACAGAGCTGTTTAATCAGCTTTCAGATGAGGATAATAGAAAATTATGTGCAGTTTTAGGATATGAGAATGTTAATATTGCAGAATATGTTGAAGAAGGACAGGGTGTATTGATATATTTGTATCGGAAACTGATGAGAAGGAAATTGTAAAAGGTAAATTTATCAAATACTGTTTGTGCAATAGAGAAAAATGGAAATATTTTATTCCTAGAAAAATGCGAAAAATATTTGAAGAGTTGAAAAAAACTTGTGGAAGGTTATTCTATTACAAATGTGGAAATGATTGAAGGAACTTATAATGTAAATTATGAAGGGCTGAGGGAAAAATTTCAGAGTATATTGATAAAAAAATATGCAGATAGAGTGAAAATTCATTTGGAAAATAAAATAAAAAAATGCACGAAATATTGATGTTCATATTGGAATAAAAAAAGTTGAAAATAACTTCTTGAATGTCAGTTTTGATATTGAAGGAATAAAGACTGAAGATGTGGAAATTGTGATGGAAGCTATAAAAAATGAACAAAAGTACATAACTCTTTCAAGCGGGGAACTGGTAAAAATTGCCAATAAAAGTATTGAGGAATTAGTTGGAATTGTGGATTCTATTTCTAATTTGAAGGTTGGAGAAAATAAGATTTCCAAAATAAAGGCTCTTCAGCTTGCTCAAATTTCTAAAAATATTCAGGAAGACCTTGTAAAAATAGATGAATTTAAGGATTTGTTCCATAAAATAAAAAATCGTGAAGAAATTGAGCCAAACAATATAAAGGTAAATTTATTTCCTTATCAAAAATTAGGATTTAACTGGCTGAAGAATATGTATGACATTTGGATTCGGAGGATTCTTGCTGATGATATGGGGCTTGGTAAGACTTTACAGACAATTTCATTATTAAATGAAATTTATCAGGAAAAACCGAAATTTCACTGCATTAATTATTGTGCCAAGTTCACTGCTTTATAACTGGAAGGAAGAAATTATTAAGTTCACTGGGATAACTCCAACTTTAGTTGAGGGAACAGCAGAGTCAAAGAAGAGAAATTATTTCAAGAGGATCGAAGGGATTCCTTATAACAACTTACCAGGCTTTGAGAAATGATATTGAAGAATATAAAAATAGGGAATTTGATGTGGTAGTGCTGGATGAGGGCTCAAAAATATAAAAACAACAACTTCTCAAATAAAAGAAGGCTGTTATGAAAAATTAACAGTAAAGTAAATTTTTGCATTGACAGGAACCTCAGTTGAAAAACAATATTTTTGGAATTATGGTCAATTTTTGACTTCGTAATACCTGGCTATCTTGATAACTTGACAAAATTTAAGAAAACTTATAAAGGAAGCCATCGTAAATCCAAATTCTTCAAAAAAATAAACAATTTGCGTGAAATTATTGCTCCATTTCTGCTAAGAAGAACAAAGAAAGAAGTGCTAACTGAATTGCCTGATAAAATTGAATCGAATATGGTTGTAACGTTAAGTACAGAGCAAAAAAACAATTGTATATGTCTTATATTAAGCAGGCTAAGAGTGAAATGAAGAAATTTAACGAAAAATGATAATAATCGAATGAAGATACTTGCAATTTTGACAAAACTGCGTCAAATTTGTAATTCTCCAACTTTATTTAAGGAGGACTACAAGGGGGAAGTAGCAAAACTGGAAGTGTTACGTGATATTTTGCCGGATATAACTGAAAATGGGCATAGATTATTGATATTTTCACAGTTTGTCGGTACTTTGAAGGAAATTGAGAAGGAACTTGCAGATATGGGAATTGAGTATTTTTATATTGATGGAAATGTGAAATCTAAAGAAAGAGTTGATATTTGTAATAAATTTAATGCTGGAGAGCGGCAAGTGGTGCTGATTTCGTTAAAAGGCAGGTGGAACTGGACTAAATCTTGTCGGGGCAGATGTTGTAATTCATTATGATCCTTGGTGGAATATCGCTGTGGAAAATCAGGCGAGTGACAGGGCGTATAGAATTGGACAGAAAAAAAGTGTGCAGGTTATAAAACTTGTGACAGAAGGTACGATTGAAGAAAAAATTATAAAAATTCAGGAAAGCAAGCGTCAATTGAGTGAAAACCTGCTGGAAAGCAAAGATGGGGAAAAGGTTCTGTTTGAAATGAGTGACAAGGAATTGATGGAACTTTTAAGTTAAATTTGTATCTAAAAATTTATATTTGTAAAAATTTTTGAAAATAGGAGTATAATGTATATGTGAAAAATCTTCTTATAATGAAAGGATAGAATTTTATGAAAAACGAAAGATATGAATTGAATAAAAATTTAGCACAAATGTTAAAAGGTGGAGTTATAATGGATGTTTCCACTCCTGAACAGGCAAAAATAGCTGAAGCGGCTGGAGCGGCGACGGTTATAGCACTTGAAAAGAATTCCAGCTGATATCAGAGCTGTGGGTGGAGTTTCAAGAATGAGTGACCCTAAAATGATTAAAGGTATTCAGGAAGTCGTTTCAATTCCAGTAATGGCAAAAGTTAGAATTGGACATTTTGTAGAAGCACAAATTTTAGAAGCGATAGAAATTGACTATATAGATGAAAGTGAAGTATTGTCACCTGCCGATGATAAATTTCATGTAGATAAGAAAAAATTTAAAGTTCCTTTTGTATGTGGAGCAAAAGATTTGGGAGAAGCTCTTAGAAGAATAGCTGAAGGAGCTTCAATGATAAGAACTAAAGGTGAGCCAGGAACTGGGGATGTTGTACAGGCAGTAAGACATATGAGAATGATGAATCAGGAAATAAGAAGAATACAGAATATGAGAGAAGATGAACTTTATTTTACAGCTAAGGAATTGCAAGTTCCTTTTGATTTAGTAAAATATGTTCACGAAAATGGTAAATTGCCAGTAGTGAATTTTTGCGACGAGGTGGTGTTGCTACTCCTGCAGATCGCGACTTTGATGATGCGACTTGGAGCTGAAGGTGTATTCGTTGGATCGGGAATATTCAAATCTGGAGATCCTGTAAAAAGAGCACAGGCGATAGTTAAAGCTGTTACTAACTATAATGATCCAAAAGTATTAGCCGAAATTTCTGAAGATTTAGGAGAAGCTATGGTTGGAATCAATGAAAATGAAATTAAGTTACTTATGGCTGAAAGAGGTAAATAATGAAAATCGGTGTATTGGCTTTACAGGGAGCTTTTGCAGAACATAGAAAAATGCTGGAGAAACTTGGGATAGAATCATTTGAAATAAGAAAATCTGATTTAAGCAATGCTGTTAATAATAATGATATTGACGGGTTAATTATTCCAGGTGGAGAAAAGTACAGTTATCGGAAAAGTCGCTTTATGACCTTGATTTAGTTTGATGACATAAAAAAAGCTTATTTTGGAAGGATTACCTGTATTTGGTACTTGCGAGGATTAATTCTTTTGGCAAAAGGAAATTGAAAATGACAGTCGGACTTATTTGGGAGCAATGGATATAAAAGTTAGAAGAAATGCTTATGGAAGACAGCTTGGAAGTTTTTTTACCGAAAGTGAGTTTAAAAGGAGTTGGAGTTATTCCAATGACATTTTATTCGAAACACTCGTATATTTCAAGTGTGGGGAAAAAATGTGGAAATTCTTTCAGAAGTCAACGGAAATGTTGTCATGACTAAGGAAAATAATATTCTTGTGACTTCGTATCATCCTGAGTTAAATGATAATCTTAAAAGTACATGAGTTTTTGCTGAGATGTGCAAAAGAGCTAATAAATAAAAAAATGATATAATAATGTATATGCAAATAAAAAAAGTTAAAATAATACTTAAATATTAGTGAATTTTTTGTTGCATTTTTAAATTCATTTGGTATAATAATTTTTAGAAAATAAATATGGAGGTGGCATTATAATGCTAGATAAAATTAAATCAATAGTTGTGAGATCAATTAGGGTGTAGATGAAGATCAAGTAACTGAAGATGCATCTTTTGTTGATGATTTAGGAGCTGATTCATTGGATACAGTTGAATTAATCATGGCTTTTGAAGAAGAATTCGATATTGAAATTCCTGATGAAGATGCACAAAAAAATTAAAACTGTTAAAGATGTAATGGAATACATCGAAGCTAAACAATAAGACATAAAACTTTTTGGGGATCTTCCCCTTTTTATTGATGAAAAAAATGTTAAAAATAAATTTATTGTTACAAAATTGAATTGATTAAAAATAAATTTAGTATTAGGAATTAATACTAAACTCCATTTAAAATGCAGAAATCATAATTTAAATGGGAGAAGTATAAATTTAAATTATAAAAAAATAAAGATGAGAGGTGTATTAATGAGAAGAGTAGTTATTACAGGAATAGGATTAGTAACTCCATTGGGAACTGGAAAAGATAAGGCTTGGAAAAAAATTTATTGGCAGGGAATGTGGAATTGATAAAATTACTCAATTTGACAGTTCAGAGCATCCAGTGCATATTGCGACAGAAGTAAAAGGATTTTGTGCCTGAAAATTATATTGAGAATTGAAGAAAATAGCAAGATTTTCACAATTTTGCAATTCGTGACATCAAAAAGAGGCTTTGGAAGATGCTAAATTAGAGATTACTGATGAAAATGCAGATAGAGATCGGAGTAATTATCGGTTCTGGAATTGGCGGGCTGGATGTAATTGAGCAGGAAGTGGAAAAAAACTTGTTACAAGAGGGCCAAGAAGAGTGTCGCCATTTTTATATTCCAGCGGCAATCTTAAATATGGCTTCTGGAAATACTTCAATTTATACTGGAGCAAAAGGGCCTAATAAAACAGTTGTTACAGCCTGCGCTTCAGGGACAAATTCAATTGGAGATGCTTTTCAGGCGATTTTATTAGGAAAAGCTGATGCGATGATTGCTGGAGGAACAGAAGCTACAGTAACTCCGTCAGGAATAGCAGGATTTGCAAATTTAAAGGCATTGTCAACTAATCCTGATCCTAAGAAAGCATCACGTCCATTTACAGCTGACAGGGATGGATTTGTTCTTGGAGAAGGTGCTGGGGTATTAATACTTGAAGAATTGGAACATGCTAAAAAACGTGGGGCGAAAATTTATGCAGAAGTTGTAGGATATGGAGAAACTGGAGATGCTTATCACATGACAGCTCCGGCTGATGGTGGAGAAGGTGCTGCAAGAGCATTCAGAATGGCTTTGGAACAAGGAAATATTAAACCTGAAGAAGTTGGATATATAAATGCGCATGGAACTTCTACGCCTGCAAATGATAAAAATGAAACTCAAGCAATAAAATCAGCATTTGGAGAACACGCCTATAAATTGGCTGTAAGTTCTACAAAAGGTGCAACTGGGCATTTATTAGGTGGAGCTGGAGGAATTGAAGCTGGATTTTTAGCGCTTGCAATTTCAGAAGGAATTATGCCGCCAACTATAAATTATGAAAATCCTGATCCGTTATGTGATTTGGACTATGTGCCAAATAAACCTGTAAAAAGAGATATTGAAGTAGGAATGTCAAGTTCGCTTGGATTTGGTGGGCATAATGCTGTGCTGGCGTTTAGAAAAATATAAATAATAGGTAATTTATAAAAAAAGCTTGATATGTATAACTGTAATGAAGTAAATGTTATAAGGCAAGGGTTTTTAACCCCTTGTAATAATAAAAAAATAGATTATTGATAAAATTATATTTTATTATGTATAAATTTTTTTGCTTCTTTGCTAAAAAATTATAGTTAAAAGGAATAACAAAAAAATAAATTAGGTGGAATTATAAGAATAAAATATTAAAATAAATAACTGTAAAAATTATAATAATTTATTTATTGCTGGAAAAATAATAAAAATATGGAGGTGAAATGAATGGAAAAATAATAGAAATAGAGATGTAAGTGAATTAATAAAAAAAATAGGGTATGAGTTTAAAAATGAAGAATATTTGCATGAAGCATTAACACATAGGTCGTATGCCAATGAAATTGAAAAGGGCAGAAGGTTTAACAATGAGAAGCTTGAATTTTTGGGAGATGCAATTTTGAATCTTATAACGACTGAGTATATTTATGATCTTTATGAAAAGAAGACGGAAGGGGAACTTGCAAAGCTAAAAAGTCAAATTATAAGTGAGCCTGTATTTTCAACTATTGCGAGTGAGCTTGAACTGGGAGAGTATCTGTACTTGAGCAATGGGGAAGTTATGTCTGGAGGAAGACATAGAAGATCTATTTTAGGAGATGCTTTTGAGGCATTGATTGGTGCGATTTTTAAAGATTCAGATTATTATACTGCAAAAAATATTGCATTGAAATTTTTACTTGGAAAAATAAATAAATTGGAAGAAATAGAAGGAACAGGGGATTATAAGACAGTTCTGCAGGAATTTGTACAAAGGAAATATAGAAAAATGCCTGAATATAATTTAATTAAAAACTAGCGGTCCTGACCACGATAAAGTTTTTGAAATGTCTGTAAGCTGGAATAATGAGATTCACGGAATAGGAATTGGAAAGAGTAAAAAGAAGCTGAAAAAGCATGCAGCAAAGGAAGCTCTTTCAAAAATTAAAAATAGAAAAGTAAAAAAATAAAATGCGATGGTAAAATAAAAATAAAAAAACAGGAGAACAATATGGGAAAAAAATAGCATTGTATCCAGGGAGCTTTTGATCCAATAACGAAGGGTCATATTGATATTATAAAGCGTTCTTCAAACTTATTTGACAAGTTAATAATAGGTATTTTTAAAAATTCTACGAAATCAAAAGCCTGGTTTTCTGATGAGGAAAAAGTTGAAATGATACAGGAAATATTAAAAAAAGAAGGTATAGAAGCTGAAATAAAGATTTTTAATGGATTACTGGTTGACTTTATGTATAAGGAAAATGTGAATATTTTGATAAGGGGATTGCGTGCATTGTCAGATTATGAATATGAGCTGCAGTTTACGCTTACAAATAAGACGCTTACTAAAAAGTGAATTTGAGACAGTATTTTTGACTGCTTCAAGGGAATATTTGTATTTAAGTTCCAGCCTTGTAAAGGAAGTTGCCTTAAATAAAGGGGATTTGAGTTTTTTTGTAACAGAAAATGTAGAACGTAGATTAATTGACAAAGTTAAAAAGTAAGAGGGGAATCTAAAAATGGCTGCAAAAAAGGGAAAATCTAAATATATATGTTCAGAATGCGGTTACAGTTCGTTGAAATGGCTGGGGAAATGTCCTAATTGTGATTCCTGGGGAACATTTGAAGAGGAAATTGATATAAAAAGAACCTTTAAGGATGTGGAGTCACAGGATGTTTCCATTAGCAAGATAACAGAAATTGAAATTGAAAAGGAATTTTCGGATGGTAACGCCTTTTCTGAGGAGTTTGACAGAGTGCTGGGTGGCGGGCTTATAAAGGGGGAAGTTGTGCTAATTACAGGAAGCCCTGGGATTGGAAAATCGACTTTTCTGCTTCAGCTGTCGCAGGAGTATGCAAAGATTGGAAATGTATTCTATGTTTCAGGGGAAGAGTCGCCACGGCAAATAAAACAGCGTGCAGAACGTGTTAATGTAAAAGTGAAAAATTTGTATATTTTAAATGATACAAATATTGAAAAAATTGAAAGTGTAATTTTGAAGGATAAGCCAAAAGTTGTTGTAGTTGATTCAATTCAGACGCTTTATTCTGAAAATGTAAATTCTATTCCTGGGAGTGTGACACAAATTCGGGAAACAACTTTAAAAATCATTGAAATTGCTAAAAAAAATGAAATTGCATTTTATATTGTAGGACACGTTACGAAGGATGGGAAACTGGCAGGTCCGAAATTGCTGGAGCATATGGTTGATGCAGTCTTGCAAATTGAAGGAGAAGAAAATAGCTATTATAGAATCATCCGTTCAATAAAGAACCGTTATGGCTCTACAAATGAAATTTCAATTTTTGATATGAAGGAAAATGGAATTAGCGAAGTGAAGAATCCGTCTGAATTTTTCATAAGCGACAGGGATGAAAAAAATATTGGAAGCATTATTGTGCCAATTTTTGAAGGAAGCCGTGTATTTTTATTTGAAGTGCAGTCGTTATTGGGGACACCAAATTTTGGAATGCCGAGAAGAACAGTGGAAGGATATGATAAAAATCGTGTGGAAATATTAAGTGCAGTTTTATCACGTTCTTTAAAAGTAGATGTAAACTCAAAGGACATTTATATAAATATTCCAGGAGGAATTGACTTAAATGACAGGAGTTCTGACTTAGCAGTAATTTTTTTCACTTCTATCTTCGGTAAAAGGCGTGCCGATAAGCCAGAAAAATAGCGGCTATTGGCGAACTGGGATTACGTGGGGAAGTGAGAAAAGTTTCATTTATCAAAAAAATAGGGTAAATGAGCTGGAAAAAAATGGGATTTGCAGGGGTGTACCTGCCAAAAAGCCATCAGGCTGATTTTTAAAAAGGAAAAAAACAAAAAAATAAAATTGAATTATATAAGTAACATAAGTGAACTTGTCGAGAGGATAAAGTAAGCCATCAGAGAAAAAAAGGGCGAAAAGGATGAAATATGGGAAAAAAAGGCAGTTAATAAGAAGAAAATATTGAGACATATATTTGACAGGGTAGCACCTGGAACAGCATTGAGAGAAGCAATAGATAAAATTCAGGAGGCAAAACTAGGAGCATTGATTGTACTGGGAAATCCTAATGATTTAAAAGATGTGATGGGAGGCGGATTTGAGTTAAATACGGTATATTCGCCACAAAAAAAGTTTATGAGTTATCTAAAAATGGATGGCGGAATTATTTTGTCGGAGGATATAAAGACAATTTATGGGGCAAATATTCAACTGCGACCTAATTATTCGATAGAAACAGATGAGAGTGGGACAAGACATCAGGCTGCACATAGAATTGCACAGCAAAAGGGGAATTTGGTTGTGGCGGTTTCTGAAAGAAGAAATAAAATAACGGTATATTATGGGAAATTTAGATATTTGCTGAACGAAATTGGAGATTTATTGACTAAATCTTCGCAGGCGATAACTGCTCTTGAGAAATATTCCCTTGCGATTGAGAAAAATCACGTAAATTTGTCTATTTTAGAATTTGACAATATGGTAACGCTTTATGATATTGTGGAATGTGTGAGAATGTACGGACTTCTTTTCAGAATGTCAGAGGAATTAATCGAGTATATGGCAGAACTTGGAAGCGAAGGACGGCTTATAAAAATCCAGTATGAAGAAATAATGCTAAATAAAAATGAGAGTTTTGACGCTCTCATAAAGGATTATAAGATAAGCAATGAAACGGCTGAAAAAATTGGATTAAGAGTAAAATCTTTGACAAAAGAGGAATTGCTGGATGATGAAAAAATTGTTTGTCTGCTTGGATTTGATACAAATATCATAAATCTGGATGAAAAGATAGAACCACGCGGATATGGACTTTTGAGCAACATAACAAAAAAATAAGTAAAAAAAGATAGGGAAATTCTTGTAGGGAATTTTTCAAATGTTCAGTCAATTTTGATGTCGACTGCTTCGGATATTGCTAAAATAAAAGGGAGTTAGTAAATATAAGGCTGAGCATATTAATAAATCATTAAAAAGAATAAAAAAATAGAGCAGTAATTGATAGAGAATAAATTAAAAATAAATTTTATTGATAGATTTATATGTTAAAATTTTTAGAAAATTGATAAATTGGGAATTTCAAACAAGTTTAACATAATGAATTAGAAAATATGAAGAAAGCAGGTAAAAATGAGAGATAAAAAAGTAACTGTTGGGGGACAGGCTGTTGTGGAAGGGGTTATGATGAGAGGGCCTAAAGCAATTGCAACAGCGGTTCGTAAGCAGGATGGAAGTATTGTTTATAAAAAGATAGCGTTAACTGAAAAAAGTAACAGATGGTTGAAGGTACCTTTCGTAAGGGGGGTTATAGCGCTTTATGATGCGATGGTTGTTGGGACAAAGGAGCTTATTTTTGCTTCAAATCAGGCTGGGCATGAGGAGGAAAAATTGACAGACAAGCAGGTTGGATTTACTGTTATGACTTCAGTTTTATTGGGAATTGCTGTGTTTATGTGGCTGCCATCGGCTATTGGAGGATTTTTCTTTAAAGATAACGTCTTAAAAGCTAATATTGTAGAAGCAATTATAAAATTGGTACTTTTCTTGGGATATATTTATGGAATTTCGTTTTTAAAGGATATTCAGAGAGTTTTTGAGTATCATGGAGCAGAACATAAAAGTATTATGAATTATGAAATGGAAAAGGAACTGTCACCTAAAAAAATGCAAAAAGTATGTACAAGATTTCACCCAAGATGTGGTACAAGTTTTTCTTCTGCTTGTAATGTTTATAAGTATTCTAGTGTTTTCAACAGTAGATTTATTTTTTTAAAGTTCCAACTGGACATTTTTTTCAATGATAATTTACAAGTTAGTAACAAGAGTTCTATTTGTTCCCTTCGTTGCTGGACTTTCTTATGAAATTCAACGTTGGACAAGTTACCATTTGGATAATATCTTTGCCAAAAATGATCGCAGTTCCAGGAATGTGGTCGCAAAAGATCACTACAAGAGAACCCGATGAAAGTCAGCTGGAAGTAGCAATAGTGGCTTTTAAATGTGGCTTTAGGGAAATGAAGTTCCGAATGCTACGGAAGTTTTTGAATAAAGCTTTTATATGAAATTGTGAAAATAAAAAGCGATAAAGATTGAATAACAGCAGTATTTATAAAAAGATTTCTTGTCAGCAAATAAATAGAATATGATATTTAAAAAAAGCACTCTTTGGAGTGTTTTTTTATTTTTATCTATTAAGTGAAAAATGCAGATAATTTATAGTAAAACTTTTTTTAAAACTGAACTCAAAAAAACTATAACTATTTTTACTTGACTTTTTAAATTAATATAATTTTTAGTAGCTTTAATTTTATACTAAACCCCATTTGAATTGTAAATCTTTTTAGCAGATTAAACCTGATATTTATTTTCAAATAATTAAAATAAATATTCGCTTTTTTTAAACGAGGGAATAGTATTAAATAGGTTTGAGTATACATAAAAATTTTTTTCAAAATAAATTATCGGACATATTTGTTTTTTTCAATAATACAATATTATAGTGTAAAACTGAACTTAAAAAGTTATGACTGTTTTACTTGTATATAAATAAAATATAATTTCTATTTTTTTAAATATGATTTAGTAATAGATTATTTAGAATAGCAAATTATTTGATTTATTGGAGGAAATAGGGTAAAATATAGAATAATGTGTAAAATGCATTGATGACAAAATAAATTTATTAGGGGAATGGAAATGAAAGAAAGTAAAAAAATAAAAAAATGTGGCAGCATTTTTTTGATATTGATGGGACGATTTATCGGGATTCGCTGTTAATTGAGCATTTTCAAAGATGCTTGTGCAGTATGAGTATATTGATATGATGACTTGGGAAGGGAAAGTTAAGGAGAAATTTTCCAAGTGGGAAAATAGGACTGGGGATTATGATGATTATTTGGATGAACTTGTACAGACTTATATGGAGGCATTGAAAAATTTTAGCAAGGAAGATATGGATTTTATTGCAAAAAGAGTGATGAAGTTAAAAGGGGACAAAGTTTACCGGTATACACGGGAAAGGTTGAAATACCATAAGGAGAAGAGGCATAAGGTTATAATTATTTCAGGAAGTCCGGATTTTCTTGTAAGCAAAATGGCAGAAAGATATGGTGTTGAAGATTACAGGGCTTCTATTTATGAAGTTGATGAGAATGGGATTTTTACAGGGAATGTCATTCCAATGTGGGATGCTAAAAGTAAGCAGAAGGCAATAACGGATTTTTGTAAAAAGTATGATATTGATTTGAAAAAATCGTATGCCTATGGAGATACAACGGGAGATCTGACAATGTTTAAAAATGTAGGAAATGCCATTGCTATAAATCCAGCAAAAAAATTATTGCAAAAAATAAAACGGGATAAGGAATTGAAGGAAAAAGTTATGATTGTTGTGGAAAGAAAGGATGTTATTTATAAATTGAAGGCGGATGTCAGTATTGTATAGCATATTTACTTTAACAAAAAGATAGCAAGAAGTCGTAGGCTTTCTATAAGTGGGAGATGAATTGCTTTTTTTAAAAGTTGAAAAAAAGGATACACTTATGATACAATTTTTTTGTATAAAATATTGAAGAGAAAGTCATTAAAAATAATATTCAAAAATCAAAAAGGAGGTGTAATTTTATGAAATATAATTTAGCATTCAAATACAGAATTTATCCAAATAAGGAGCAGGAATTATTGATAAATAAGACTTTTTGGATGTGTCCGTTTTGTTTACAATACGATTTTATATATTGCTAATAAAATTTATGAAGAAACTGGAAAAAAATAAAATAATTACACCTGCCAGTTTGAAAAGTGAAAAACCAATTTTTTAAAAAGAAGTGGACAGTTTGGCACTTTCAAATGCTCAATTGAATGTAAAACGATCGTTTACGAATTTCTTTTCAAGAAGAGAGCAAAATTTCCAGGTTCAAATCTAAAAAGAATAGTGTTAAAAGTTATACGACAAATTGTGTGAATAATTCGATAAGAATTGAAGAAAACAAATATTTGATTTTTGCCGAAAATTGAAAAAAAGTAAAATTGAAAATATCATAGAGAAATACCAAAAGGATTACAAGATAAAGTCAGTAACATTGATAAATAGTAATGGAAATTATTATGTTTCTATTTTGACGGAATTTGGAAAAAGAAATTCAAAAAAATGCCAAATAGTGATAAAAGTAATTGGACTTGATTTTTTTCAATGTCTGAATTATTTGTCAGTTCTGAAAACCAAAGGGCTGATTATCCAAAAATATTTTAGAATGTTGGAAGAAGAATTGAAAAAAATTACAGAAATCATTATCGAGAAAAGTGAAGTTTTCTAAAAATTGGTATAAGCAAAAAAAGCGAAAATATCAAAATTGCATGAGTATATCAAAAATTGTCGAAGAGATTTTTTGCATAAATTATCGAAAAAATTGTCTGAAGAATACAATGCTGTGGTTGTTGAGGATTTGAATATGAGAGGGATGAGCCAGGCATTAAATTTTGGGAAAAGTGTAGGAGATAATGGATGGGGAATGTTTTTGAGGATGGTTGAGTATAAACTGATGTTTTTAGGAAAGCAATTTTTGAAGATAGATAAGTGGTTTCCATCGTCGAAAACTTGCAGTAAATGTGGAAATATTAAAGAGGAACTGAAATTATCAGAAAGAAGTTATAAATGTGAGTGCTGTGGGATTGAAATTGATAGAGATTACAATGCGGCATTGAATATAAAAAACATTGGAAAAGCGATGTTGGAATATTAAGAAAATAAAAGAAAACAGGGCAGGGACTGCCCGAAGAGCTTGGTAAATATATTTGGCTAGCAAAAGCAGGTACTTCCCAAGAAGCTCCCAATTCTAAAAGCGGGAGTAGTTCACAAATAGTGTATTTGGATAGAGTTACGGCTGGACCGATTGATTTAAGGGAAAAGTTTGATAAATATGGCGAATATACTGAATATGAAGATACTGAAGTTGGAGAAATTGATGAAAGAATAGAAGATGTGGATGTTGTAATAACGACTAGGATAAGACTTGGGAAAAAGCAGTTTGAGAAGGCTAAAAAACTTAAACTGATACTTATTACAGCGACTGGATTTAATCATATTGATGTTCCTGATTATCAGAAATATCCGATTGATGATGTGGAGGGGAAAATTTTAGGAATTATAGGATTTGGGAATATTGGTAAAAAAGTTGCACAGATGGCAAAAGCATTGGGAATGGAAGTGATGGTTGCTAAAAGTGCTGGAAAAAATTATAAAAAAGTTGAAGAGGATGGAATTTTACGGCATGACTTGGATGAGGTGCTTGAAAAAAATGTGATGTTCTGACGCTTCATGTTCCGTTGACTGATTCAACGAGAAATCTTATAGATCTTGAAAAAAATGAAAAATGAAAAAGAAGTGCCAGAATTTTAAATTTAGCACGAGGACCGGTTATAAATCAGGATGATTTGTATTTTTGCATTAAAAAAATAAAATAATAAAAATCAGCGACTATTGATGTAACGAGTGTTGAGCCGATTGAAAAAAATTCTAAATTATTTGAATTGGATAATATTGTGATTACTCCACATATCGCATGGAAATCTGAAAAAAAGTATGATAACACTTATGAATGATGTTGAAAAAAATTTGAAATTATTTATTGAAGGAAAGTTGGAAGGACTGAAATAAGGAATAAGAAGGTACAATAAAAGAGGTGAAAGAAATGCTGGTAAGTAATTTTAATGGGATAAAACTTGAATTTGATGGGCTTTATTATGGGGGAAATTATGAAATTGAGGTTTTTGGGGATGGGAGATTTTATTATTCGTATATTGAGAATACATCGGTTGAGCTGAAAAAGGGATCATTTCAGATTAACCAGAAGGAAATTATGATTTTTGAAGAAATGATGGAATATTTTGAACTTTTGAAAAATCAGAGAAATTATATGATAAACGAGTTTAATTTTGGAAATGGAGTGCTTGTTATTCAAAAGGATAATGGACGTGAAGAAAAGATTAAGCTGGGGAAGGAAATGATGTTTGAATATGCAAAGACATTGATTGACAAGTATACAAAGAAGTCGAGAAGACTGTTTTTGCTGGATACTTATTTAGAGGGAGTTAAATATATTAGAAATTTTGCGATTAAGATTAAAGATGAAGTTCAGCTGGATTTATTTCGTGAATTTAATGGTATTTCCTTGAATGCAGTCGCTGTTTATAATTCTAGGAAGGAAAAAGTTGGATATTTGCCAAAAAGCCAGAGTGAAATTATTGCCAGAATGATTGATGCAGGGAAAAAGTTTGTCGCTGTGCCGATTCCGTTTGATGAAGAAATTGCCCTTAAAGTTTATCTTGTAGATTAATTAATAAAAAATTAAAAATAAGGTTGACAAATGACTATTTTTGTTGTAAAAATAATAACAGGTAATTAAAATTAAATTAATTTAAAAAAATAGCGCTATTATTTAATTGTCAAAAAAATAAAATGGGGGAATAATTCATGGGATTTAGATTGAGTGTTAAAGGACAGGAAAAATGAAATTTTTGCTAGACAAGGAAAGTATCCTGGATGTAAAATATATTTCTGAAACGCCTGATGATTCAAATGCGAGAGCAACAGATCTAGGAGTAATTTTGGAAATCAGGGGGAAAATACTGGTCGCAGCAAGCGGAGATACAGAAGATGACACAAGAAAAAGTTGCACAATGGTCATTAGTTCCATCAGAAGCAAGCGACGCCTACAGACAAGCAAGCCTTTGAAATCATTTCAGCAGGGCAGATGGTAAGAAAAAAATCGACATGACAAACGTATTTGTAGTTGATTATATTGAAGAATACGGAAATCAGGCTGGAACAGGGACTTTTTCATTAAAAATCAAACAGAAGAAGGAAAAAAAGTGAAGGAAGTTGCAATCGAAGGCGGATATGCACGACAGGAAGCATAAATTAATTAATTCTATGAAATTAAAAATCTGAAATACTTAAATTTACAATTAAAAAAAGAAATAATGATAAATTATTTTTTTGAACTTTGGAAAAATTTTTAAATAAATTAAAAAAATAATCTCTATTCTAAACCAATATCTTAGAAAGAGATTATGAGATATTGATTTTTTTGAAAGTATGATATAATAAGTTGTAATTATATTAATAAATTATCTTATGCTATTTCCTGTTTAAATGCGGGCTGGTTTTTGGGGATATAATATAATTATGGAAATATTCTTTTATAAGATAATAAATCAATTTTTGAGTATGGAAAAAAATAATCATCACTTAAATTATTATAAAAATCACTATTTTTTTCATATTTAAATTGAATATTTCTTTCAAGGAAAAAAATTTTTAAATGATGATTTAAATTGTAAAATTTAGATTGTCAAAAAAATTAAAAAAATAAGTAATCGCAAAAGTGAAAGTCCATGAAAATTGAATAACAGCAATATTTTTCGGTAAAGATTTTTTTATTAGAAAGGGGAAAAAAATCAAAACCTAGAAATATTAAACTTACTGGAATTTTTCAAACTTTTACAAATAACTAAAAATAAAAAGGAGATAACAATGACAAACAACTTATTAAATTTAAAAAAGAATTTGAAATCGTTTGCGAAAAGATGTAAAGACTTTAAGTACACTGATTCGGCTTTACTTACATTTTTATTAAGTGGAATGTTAATTTCAACTGGACAAGTGTTTGCAGAAACTGTGACAAACTCACAGATTAATAATCAAGTTAGTCAGATTAACACTTCAATAAATCAGATGCGGACAGATTTTAAACGTGCAAGAGCTGAAAATAACAAGCTGATTAAAGATACAAACTTGGAATTAACTCAGTTAATGGAACAAGGAGATCACGTGACAAAATCACCATGGAGTTCATGGCAATATGGAGTCAATGAATTTTTTAGTAACTGGAATGGAACTTATAAAGGAAGAGGAGATAAAAAGGTAAAATATCCTTATAATGATGTCTATGAAAGAGGAGGACTATACGAAAGAGCTGTCAATCCAACAAGTAGCAAGTATTCATTACTAGGAAAAAATTCAAAAGTAAATTCATCGCTTAATTCAAATAGAAATGGCATTGCAAGCGATTCATATGGATTAGTTGGAGTAAGACCTTTATTAGAGCCAACAGTTGGATTCAATGTAAGTGCGGCAATTAGACCGAAGCAAGTTGTGAAAGGTGCTGTAACAGTAACTGATAAGAATCCTGTTGCAATTAGTCAACCAGAAGCAATTAGATTTAATTCGCCAACAATAAACATAGTACCTCCTTCACCAGTAAGTGTAACAGCAACAGTACCTACTGTAAGTGCACCAAATGTTACTCCACCAGGTGTAAATGTTCCAGCTTTACCTACAGCTTTAAGTTTTTCACCTGTTACTCCTAGTATAACTGCACCAACAGCTCCTAGTGTAACTGTCTTTAATCCAATAGATTTATCATTTCAAGGAACTGGATTTGGACAAGGGAGAGTTCCTAGTATCTCAAAAGGTAGTTTAACATTAGAAAATTTTGATACATATAATACTAATTCAACAGTTACTATATCAACAGAAAATGGAAAAGCAACTTGGAGTGGCGGAAATGTGACTGTAACCAGTACAATAAAGCCTAGTGCAGCTGGAATTTTAACACCAGGTTCATACAATAGTTCAGGTTATACCGCATTTATTAGTGATGCTGCAAACCATTCAGTTAAAATAAATGGTGATTATGATATGACTAGAGTTGGAACTTCTGGGAAAGGAACAGTTTATTTTGTAAGTTTAAATCCATACGATGTTGCTAATAGTGACAAAACTTTTGAATTTGCTGGTAATTTAACTTTGCATGGACATAATGATCCAACTAGTGATAAATTATTATTAGGTTTTGAACATCAACTACTAACTTATAATAAAGCTTCAACAGTAAATGGAACATCTATATTAAAGAACTCAGGAAATATTATATTAGCCAGTGGATACAATCTTGTTGGAATTCAAATAGATACTGAATATTCTAATGACAGTCAGGCATTTATAAAACAGCCTCAAACTATAAAACGATGGTAAAATAATAATTAATTCTAAAAAAATAGTATAGGAATTGATTATGGAAATTATTATAGTGCATCTCCTAATACTAAATTAACCTTAGGAAATATAGAGGTAAATGGAGAAAATAACTATGGTTTTAGAATGAAATCTTATTATAATATGACGAAAGCAGGAACTACCACTACTTATTATGATTTAACAGACATAACTGGTGGAGGAAGTGATAAAAAAATATCTGTAAAAGGGCAAAAATGTTGGAATCTCAATAGCTCAAGGATATTCAACAGGAGATCCCTTACTAAAAGTAACAGGATTAAATGTAGAGGTTGGAGGAACAAATAATGTAGGATTTCTAAGAAATTCTCAAAATGCTCTTCCAACTGCAAATATTAATACAAATGCCATGGTTTTAAACAATACTACTATAGGAGATACATTTAATTTTGATTCATCTGCAACAGGTAGTGCGTTAATAAGAAGTGATGTTCATGAAGTAATACTTGATAAAGATATTACTGTTGGTGCAACAGGTATTCAAAACTCATTGATGCAAGCTGGTAATGATGGAAAAGTAACATTAGCAAGTGGAAAAACTATTACTTCAACAACGGCTAATGAATTTTATGGAATGACAGCAGGAAATTTTGCTGGTGCTGGAGGTGATGGAAAGAAAGCAACAGCTGAAAATAAAGGTATTTTAAATATTGCAGGAAATAAAAGTTTAGGTATGGCAATAGATGTAGATGATGAAGGTATTAACAACGGAACTATTACCTTTACAGGAACTAATGGAGCAGGAGCATATAATACAGGTACTTTTACGGCTAAATCCGGAAGTTCAATAAATGTAAATACACCTGGACAAAATAGTATTGGAGTATTTAACTCTGGAACTTTAACTATAGACAATGGTGCTTCAATAACAGGAACAGCTAAGAATGCAACAGGAATATATGCTACTGGAGGAACAGCAACTAATAATGGTACGATATCTATGACAGCTGAAAAAGCAAAAGGTTTAGTTACAGATAAAGCTGGTACTACAACAGGAAACATTATAAATAATGGAACAGTATCTGTTACAGGTACAGAATCTGTAGGAGCTGCAGCTCTTGATGGTACTATAACTGCTGCTGCTGGAAGCATTTCTGCTAGTGGGCCTTCAGGAATAACTCTATATACAGGCGGAACGACAGGCGGAACAATAACAGCAACAGGCGGAACAATAGATGCTACAAATGGTGCAATTAATGTTTATGCTGATAAGGGAACTATAAAATTTAATGGAGCTACTATTAATACAGGATCAGGTTCATTAGCATTTATGAAGGGAAGTAATGGTGGAATTGTAAACTTTAATTCTGCAACAACAGCTAACATAGCTACAAATGGTACAGCATTTTATATACCACCTACTGTGTCGCCTATACCAACAACTCCAACTTATTCAGCATTTACAGGTTTAACTGGAGCTGCTTTAACTGGGTTTAATAATTTGAATAACTTGACTTTAAGTATGTCGCCTAATTCCAATTTAGCTGTTGCTTCTTATGTACAAACTAAGGTATCAGATCTTGCTGCTTCAAGTATTGGAAGTTTAGTAGCTACTGTAACTGGAATAAATTATAATGACTATCTACTATATAAGAGTGAATTGACAGCTGATGCAGGGACTACTTATGCCCAATTCAAAAAGATTGCTTTGTCTAATTCTTCTATAATAAATAATACAAATTTAAGTACAGCAGATAATAATGCTGTATTAATGGCTCAGGAAAATACAGAAGCTAATCAGGATTGGGTGAAATTAACTAATAATAGCACTATTTCTTTAACAGGAACAGGTTCTCTTGCAATGTATGCAAGCAATGGAAAAATAACTAACTCTACAGGTGCAAGTATCACAGTTGGAGATAGTGGAACGGCTATTTACGGAAAAAATAAAGGTGTTGGAGATACTTCAATTGAAAATAAAGGAACTATTACAGTTGGAGAGTCTTCAACAGCTATTTATGCTAAAGATTATGAAACAACAGGAGTTAAAAATGAAGGAATTATTAATTTAGCCGGTGATGAAGGTATTGCCATAAGCTATGCACCAAATTTAACTTCAACAGTAGTTGTAGAAAATACTGGGCAAATAAATAGTACAGCTAAAAAAGGAACAGGAATTTTTGCAGCAAAAGATACTAATTCTATACAGTATGATGCATTGAACTCTGGAACAATCTCATTAGGAGAAGGTGGAGTAGGGTTATATACTAATGCTGCTACTGCAGGTGTAAGTCCAAAATTATCTAATACAGGAACTATTACAGTTGGAGATGAAGGTATAGGTCTATATGGATTTGAGGAAACTACAACTGGAAATATTACAGTAGGAAATACTGGTATAGCTTTATATTCACAAGGTGGAGATGTTACTGTAGGAAGTGCTAGTAAAAATCCAATAATTACTGTCGGAGATACCAATGCCACAGCTGTGTATACAACAGGAAATGGGCAAAATGTAACAAGTACTAATGCTAGTTATGTCGTAGGTACAGGAGCTTATGGTTTTGTTAATAGAGGAACAGGAAACACTTTAAATATAAGTGGTGGAACAGCTACTTTAAAAGATAAAGGAGTATTTATTTATTCAAATGACACAACTGGAAATATAACTAACAGTACTGCTATGAGCTCTACTGGAACTACAGGTTCTAATATTGGAATTTACTCAGCTGGTACAGTAACTAATAGTGGAAATATAACTTTTACTGGTGGAAAAGGAAATGTAGGAGTATATTCAACAAATAGCGGAACTATTACAAATAGTGGAGCTATTACTTTGGGTGCTTCAACAACTACTGAACGTAGTATAGGAGCAGTTGCTAATATAGGAATTATCCATAATACTGGAAATATAGTTATTAATGGTCAGTACGGATTAGGACTTTACTCAACAGGGGTTGCAAGTGTTATTAATAATGGTGCTGACATAACTCTCACTGGAGATGAAACAATAGGAGCATATGGAACTGGTGGTTCTAAAATTAATTTAAATTCAGGAACTATAACTTTAACTGGTAATAAAGCTATGGGTTATTATTTAGGAAATGGAACAGGAAGTACTATTGCTTCAGGAGCTAAAATAGATGTAACAGGAAATGAGGCTAATGGAGTATATGTAAATACAGGATCTTTAACTTATGCAGGAGAAACAAAAGTTATAGGAGATGCAGCATATGGATTAATTGTTGACGGCTCTTCAACTGTAAATGCAACAGGTGGAAAAGTAATTATAGGAGGAACATCAGGAATCAATGGAAGTTCTTCGGGAGCAAATACTAGCAGAGGAGCTGCAGGATTAGTTGTGACTTCTGGTTCAACATTATCTGGAAATAATTTAGATGTTGTTGCAGACGTATCTGGAGAAAATTCAGTTGGAGTTTATTCAGCAGGTACTCTTGCAATAAATTCAGCAAATGTATCTGCTTATGACAGTGCTGTAAACTTCTTTACAAATGGAGGAACTCTTTCAATAGGAAATAATGCAGGAATTAGTACAGTTTTAACTGGAACAGGAACTAATAAAGGAGCTTTAATGTTCTATACTCCAAGTGGAAATATCCTATTAAATGGAACTGTAAATGCAACAGTACAAGGTTCTACAGATACTCTTAAGAGAGGAACAGCTTTCTATTATACAGGTGGAGGAGTGCTAGGAACAATTGGAAGTTACACTCAATTAACTCCAGCAAATATAGCTTCTTGGGCAAGAAATCGTTTTGGTAACGGAGGAACAAGTACATTAGGAAAGTTAAATTTAACTATGAATCAAGATTCAAGATTATTTTTAACAGAACAAGTTGATGTAGCTTTATCTAACACTGCACCTACTAACTTATTTAGTACTTTAGGTACGACTGAAAGACCAAATATAACTGGTTTAGGATCAGGATATAGAACATTTATGTTATATCATAGCCATTTGAATGTTGATAATGCGGTAAATTTAGATAATGCTAATGATGCATATAATTTGCTGGAAATTTCTAGTTCGTCTATAACTAATAATAATACTATAACTGGTACACAAGCTGGACAAATAGCAATGGCACAAGCTAATGATACAGCACCAAAATCAGTTGTAACATTAACAAACAATGGAACTATAAATCTATCAGGAGCAGGATCTGCTGCAATTTATGGTAAAAATGCGATTATTAAAAATAGTTCGACTGGAAATATAACATTGGGAGATACTTCAACAGGGCTTTATGGTCTTAATAATACAGAGATTTCAAATGATGGAAAAATAACTGCTGGAAATAAATCGACTGGAATATTCTATTCAGACATTTATGTAAATCCAACTACTAAGGCTGAAACCGTGTATAATACAACTACTGGACTTAGTAATAATGGAACTATAACATTAGTTGGAGATGAAGGAGTTGGAATTACTTATGAGCCAGGAAATGTTACAGGTTCAGTAAGATTTGAAAATACAGGAACAATTACATCTGCAACAGATAAAAATGTTGGAATGTATGCAAAGACTGCTAGAAATAATGGGGCTTATGAAACTGAAAATAAAGGAACTATAACTCTTGGAGATTCGGCTTCGTTAAATGATCCAAATGTTGGAATGTATACAAATGCGACTAATGCTGCTACAAATCCATTGATAAATAGTGGAACTATAACAGTTGGAAAGAATGCAGTTGGAGTTTACGGATTTAAGGAAACAAATTCAGGAAATATTAATGCTGGAGATGGTGCAGTCGCAATGTATTCAAAAGGCGGAAATGTTGACTTGACAGGTGGAACTATTAATGTTGGAAAGAATGAAGCGGTTGCTGTTTATACTGTTGGAAATGGACAAAAGATTTCAAATACTGGAACATCGCTTAATATTGGAGATACATCGTTTGGGTTTGTAAATGTTGGAACTGGAAATACTATTGAAAAGCAAGGTTGGTAATGTTAATTTGAATAATGACTCGGTTTATGTTTATTCAAATGATAATGCTGGAGTTATTAGAAATAGTACAAATATAACTTCTATTGGAACAAGTGGCAATAATTACGGTATTTATGCTTTGCTGGTTCTATTGAAAAATAGTGGAAATATTGATTTTAACAGTGGTATTGGAAATGTTGGAGTATATACAGTAAATGGTGGAAATGCTAAGAATAGTGGAGTAATTTCTGTTGGTGCTTCTGATCCGGCTAATCAAGTATATAGTGTTGGTATGGCTGCGGGATATATTGGAGATTCTAAGATTGCCGCTTCAACAGGAACTATTGAAAATAATGGGCAAATTAATGTAAATGGGAAATATAGCATTGGTATGTATGGAGTTAGAAATGGAACAACTGTTACAAATAATAATAATATTGTGCTAATGCTGACAATACAATTGGTATTTATGTAGAAGAAGGGGCAAAGGCTGTAAATAACGGTATAATCAGAACTGGAGCAAGCGGACTTTCAAATGTAACTGGAGTTGTATTAGGCAGAAATTCAACACTTGAAAATAATAATACTATAAATATTGATTCGGCTTCAGGAGCTGGGGTTTATCTTAAAGGTGGAACTATAATAAATAGAGGTAATATTCATGTTAGTGGAGTTGGCTCAAATGAGGTTTATGAAATGAATAGTGATCCTACTACTAAACGAATGGGAGATGTTACTATTGATGCACCTGCAGGAAGTCCGACAGCTAAGATTATAGTTAGAGGAAAAGGAGAAGTTCAGCCTGTATTAATTACTACAACAGCGGAAAATCCAGTAACAGTATCTGCTTCAAGTATCGGACTTTATGTGGATACATCAAGCAAGAACTATACAAAATCTATTGATAATTTAGGGGCATTGACAAGTGAAGCTGACTTGATATTTGGGGTTGAAGCTGCGCAAGGTACAACAAGCAGATATATTAAAATAAATGATAAAAAGATGCTGGATCCATATAACAATGCAATACTTTATGGTGGAGTTTCAAAATGGACTGTTTATTCAGGATCATTAACTTGGGTAGCAACTCCAACTCTTGATCAGAATACAGGAGAAGTTACAAGTGTCTATATGGCAAAATCTTCTTATACAAACTGGGCAACAGATAGCAAAAGTAACTCCAACAAAAGTAACCGACACATATAACTTTGCGGATGGATTGGAACAAAGATACGGTGTAGAAGCATTAGGAACACGAGAAAATCAATTGTTCCAAAAAAATTAAACAGTATCGGAAACAACGAAGAGATCTTATTATATCAAGCATTTGATGAA
>BNJU01003373.1_pt1 | contig 48108 bp, 74 predicted proteins | sample 8539281 | NCBI WGS metagenome assembly BNJU01 (sample SAMD00202456, study PRJDB9452) | human saliva metagenome | isolation source: human saliva | place: Japan
CTTGTCAATTGTTTTTCAGAGAATTTTATTATACTTTTTCATGATTTTTGCTTTAGAAAGTTCTATAATGAAGTTAGGCATCAGCCCTCCTAAAAATTAGATGCTTCAACTAGCTTATAGCTGTACTCGATTTCACTTGATAAGCGTGACGATGATGTTAGGCTGGTGTCCAAGGCTAAGACTAGCCTTGCTTTAGCTGACAAAACAGCTTCAGGGCCCTCCTGTCCATAGAATCTCTTATAGGCATAAAATCAGCTCTGTGTTATACTTGCTGTTCAACCACAAACACAAGAAAGGCACAGAGATTCAAAGCTATTATACTACAAAAGCCAAACATTTGACAATCGATAGCCGTCGCTTAATCGAACGATGGAAAAAGGAAGGGAAATCAAATAGAGAAATTGCCCTCTACTTGGAAAAACTCCTCAAACTATCCATACTGAAATCAAGCGTGGGACAGTCCTACATAATGTTGGAATAGGGCGCTTCTAAAAGGTTTATTCTGCCGACTATGCTCAACAGTCTTATGAAAGTGCTGGCATTATCTTCACACATCACGCAAGGAAATCGATCTATCAAGCAAGCTTTGACTATGTCGGGATTGATTGCGTACATTAAAGATCCAGCTTTTTCTTCTTTTTACAATCGAATTTCCCAAAGAGGAAGCAAGATGAAAGCCATCATTGCTTGCGCCCATAAGATTCTCATACTCTTCGAAAATCTCTTCAAACTGCGTCAACGTCGCCTTCGTATATATGTTACTGACTTCGTCAGTTTCATCTACAACCTCAAAACAGTGTTTTGAGCTGACTTCATCGGTTCTATCACAACCTCAAAGCAGTGCTTTGAGCAGCCTGCAACTAGTTTCACTTTTGCTCTTTGATTTTCATTGGTATCCTCCACCAAACAGACTTATCAAACAGAAAAGGCGCTAGGACTGAGAAACAGTTCTAACGCCTAAAATAAGAAATTTTCAATTACAGTGTAGCACAGGAAGTGATTTTTGCGCTACTGTTTTTCAAATAAAATACTAAATTATTTTTAACAATCAACTGAGATAATTGCCTTTAAATAAACATTTTAAATTTTCTTTGTCTTTCTTTACATTAGTAAAAATGCCGATTGCAGGGATCGAACCTGTGACCTTCGCGTTACGAGGTGCGGTGCTCTACCAACTGAGCTAAATCGGCGATTCCACTTATAGTATAGCTACTATAAGAAAGGATGTCAAGTGATCTTACCCATCTTTTTAATCAAATCTGACAAGGATTTTTGAGGCCCCAAAGTTGTGGAAAAATCTCTAATTTTTAAAGTCAAGACTGCGATAAAAAGACATTTGTTCGATCATAATCTTTATTAGAGCCTTCTGCTACTGTTTTCACTTGTAAATAATCAACGTTTTTGGTGTGCTTCACTTTCTAAAAGTAGCAAACAATGACCTCGATCTCTACCTTGATGAGCTACACCGAGACAATCAATCTCTGCACAATCTTCACTAGAATAGACAAGCTCACAAAGCCAAGCAAATCACTCTCCTGAAGGCAGCCCACACTTTGCAAAGTCCTTGGCTCCTTCGAGTATAGGCTTGTGCTTTCTGGTATTCAAACCATTCTGGCAAAATCCTTAAAACTTCAGCGACAACTGCCATTTTTGATTTTCATCCTTGACTGCTTCAATTACAAACATCATAAGTTCCTTTCTTGATTTTAGTCTTACTTTATCTCTTACGAATCCCTACCTTTTCGTAAGCGTCTAATCTATCCCAGAGTTTTAGAGATTCCAAAGAAGATAAGAGAAATCAGAATCAAACCACCAATATTAAAGAGTCCATCCTTGCCCTGCAAGAAATAGCTAGCAGGATAGTAGGCCGTAAAGGCGAAAAGGTACGATAAAGCTAATTAACCAACGAAGGAGCGAATTGTAAATGGAAATCGGGTACTTGGCAAAATCATTAAACATATAGAAAAATGTAAATCATGGCACTGACTGTTTTGGTCCAAAAAGCGATGCTGGCTGTTGCGATTTTTCAGGGAAGTATAAATCAAGGTCGCAAAAGGAATACAAACTAGGAAAAATCAGGAATTTTGGAAGAGTCCAAGCAATGCTAGTCACTGTGGTTCCCTAATAGAATGCCACCGACCAAGAGTTCACCCAAGGCATCAATCTGAAAGGTCTCAACGAGGATGTGAAAAGAGGGATTGATAGGACGAGTCAGATACTTGTCAAACTCTCCTTTTTCGACTAGTCGTTGACCTAAAGCCCAGAGATTGTCAAAAAGAGATGATCTAATCCCTTAGGAATTAAGGAAAGCCATAGATAAAGGCAATCTCTTGAAAGGTCCAACCTTCTAAGGATGGGATATGTTGAAAGATGACATTGAGAAACAAGAGGTTCAAGCCCTTGAGTCAGAAAAACACCCAACACACCAACCACAAAAATCGACCTTTGTATTCCATGATTTGTTTGATGTATTGTCTGATAAAAATCAGATGCATGCGTTGATATTTTTCATGCTAACCTCCCTGAATGGTGATAAATGACTGGACTCGTTTCCAAATCAACTGAGACAAGCCCTATCATCACTATAAAGCCAGAAAAAACTGCAATAGCGAGTGCTTGAAGAATCTGATTGGCATCGTATTTTCCAACAATAATCATGACTGAGTGTAGATTAAAGGATGAGAAAAGGCAGAAGGACAGAATATCTGAAACCACCTTTGGGAAAGAAAAGCTCAGGAATCAAACTCCCAGACATAAAGGCCACTATGAAGTCTTGAGTAGTTTGGAACCCCAAAGATTTTTAAATACAAAGGCTAGAAAAATCCAAAGCAGATATTAAAGAAAAAGTTAATCAGATAAGCCAGCGTTAAGCTAAAGAGATAAAAGGGATGAGTTAATCCCAGCACTTCAATACCCTTGCCCAGATAAAGATTTTCATCAAAACAATGACACTTAAAAATGGCAGTCCAACAGAGATAAAAAAATCAACCACTTGGAACCAAGCTCGGTAAAGAGATGAAGCCGCAAAAATGCACTGGTCGCTAACAAGCGCATGATAATGGAACTATCCTTGACCTCATCACCAATCATAAAGGAAGAATCTGACCTAGTCAGAAGATTAGTCACAAAACTCATGATGATGTAGAGGGTGATATCCGCCATACTGAAGCTCCTGAATCAAAGGACTCCTGGGAGGAATCAAAGACTGCCTTCCAGAGATAAAAAGGCCACAAAAGCACCCATGACATCACCAACCTGATAGAGAAGAAAAGTTTGACTCGATAGGTAATCAATTCCTGAATCCTGCATTGATAAAGGGTTTATAACGTCTCCACAATTTGACCATCTTAGAGCTCCTTTCGATAGAAGCGACGGATAATATCTTCAATATCCGTATCCACCATCTTCAAACTCACGGACCTCAAAAATCAGATAAGGTTTGCTTGATAATATCAGCCGACTGGTAGCGGGAACTATCAAATTCAATATTGAGAATATTTCCTTGTCTATCAATGGACATATCAGTGCTCTCATAATGAGAGACGAGATGACTTTTGACCTGGCGTCAGGTCAAAGGAGAGAGTCTTCATCTTTCCAAAGGTCTCTTGAGCTGGCTCACCGTCCCATCAAAAAATCTCCTGCCCCTTGTCAATCGCGAAAAATCCGATCACAGAGTTGCTCAATATCACTCAGGTCGTAGTGGTCAGAGAATAGTTGTTTCTTCCTCCTGATTGATTTGGGCACATGGCCCGACGAATGTTATCCTTGACCGAAACATCCAAACCGATGGTTGGCTCATCTAAAAAGAGAACCCTGATTGTGGAAGCAAGGAAGCCGCAATATCCGCCCACATCCGTTGACCTAGTGAAAGAGTCCACAGGATCCCTTTTGATAAAAGTCCTTCAAAGTCCAAAACTTCATCTCAAAAGTCCATACGCTTATGAAAGAGCAATCCGGTACATCATAAATCTCTTTCAAGACAGTGTAGGCTCTTGCAGAGCCAAATCCCACCATAGCTGGGCATGTTGTCCAGAAAACGACCCTCAATATCCTTGACATAATCTTAGCGATTGTCCTGCGAATTTTGCCGTTAATCCGACAAAAACCAGATGTCGGTTTCATCCCTGTCAGCATTTTTGATGGTTGTCGACTTCCCAGCACCATTTGCTCTCGATAAGCCTAGAAATCTGGCCCTTTGGTACCTAAAGTCAAATCCTTGACCGCTGTCAAAGGTCTGCTTTTTTCAGGATGAATAAAGAGCATAATGCCCCTTTAACCCTGGTTCCCTTAACTGTCTTCACAAAATTTTTCTGAAAGATGTTCCACCTCTATCATTGCCATAAATCTCTCCCTATAGCAAGGAATAGCAACATTGTATTTTTGACTACAAATCTTCTAAATCCTTACTTTCTACACTTCTCAATATTATTACAGAGGATTTATATCAACCTATTATAATCAATAAAAACGGAATGCAAGCGTTTGCCTATAGATTGTGAAATTAAATTTCTCTCACAAAATAATAGTTTTTAATCCAATATTCTGGTTTAATAGTTTTCTTAGAACGCATAAAAACCACCCTCAGGAGCAGGTTACAATTGTAAAAGTAAAGCTATTTTTGATCAGCTATATAAGCATATAAAAGCATTAGCAAGCTAATTAGAAATTACAAGATTATTCTTTCACTTATAATCCCCAGACTCTGATTTCTCTGTATTATCTATATCTTTCCATGTTGAATCTTTTATAGTATGGTTTTAACATTAGTAAAAGAAAAGTCTTTTCTACACCCATTTTTCGTAAGTAGATGAATATTTTTCAACCTCCTGTAAATTGATATAACTAAAATATTGATCTAAAAACTTTCCTAAATTCCATTTTATTATTTTTCAAGAAAATTGTTGATGATTCTCTAATATAGCAGCTTAATTGTATATGTGAGAGACATAATAACCATATTTGACTTGGTAAAATTCGTCTTAACATTAAATACTGCCTAATCTCTTTTCCTCCAATTCCAATTTCAACATTATCAAACCATTGGTCTCACTGAAGCATAGAAAAATTCCCATAATGCAACCAGAGTATACTCATTTTCACTTTTATTTGTTCAAGCACCCTATTATATATCCATTTTATACCATTCCTTTAAAAGACACCGTTTGAATCTGAAAAATAATAATCGTTTGGTTTTAGGATTGCTGCTATTTAAAATTGGTCTACATCTATCAAATGGTTCATTATATACATAAGATTATAAGGTTTTATGGTCAAAAGTATTCATTTTCAGGGATTAATTCTAAAGATTAAAACTCTTGGATCTTCAAAATTACCATCAAAAATATTTCAAAATCTTTAAATCTATTCTTTATAATTATCTCTACATCTTCTTCCTTTTTATGTTGTTTATGAGCTTCAATCTCTTTTTCTAGAATAGGTATTAATATAGGTTTATCGACTTTCGCAACATTCTTTTTGAAATCATCTTCTGATTTTAAAGAATTATCTTTCAAGGATTATCATATTTAATATCACTTTTTATTTCCTCAGGACACTTGTTTTGTTTGCATTTAATAACCTATCCAGAATTTGTACCTATCTGACATAACCATCTTTCTAGAAATAGTCTGAAGCAAATATTGGAGTAAATCCGGTACTTTTTTATTAATTCATTTTCTTCCACTATATTTATCTCCTTTTAAATTCATTTCTAATTCAAATAATAATAAAATGTACATATAATGTCAAATGATATTCTATTTTCTTTTTGTGTTTCCTAATTTGATAAAAATATTTATTTTTATCAACTTTCAAAATTCTTTCCACACTACCCCACCCAATGGGTAGGTTTCTGTTTTATATGGTTAGCTAGATTAGCTTTTTACCTTCTGAACCGAATACGTCGATACGTTCTTCAACTGATGCTTGGATAGCTTTTTACACCGTCAGCCAAGAATTTACGTGGGTCGAAGAGTTTTCTTCTTGTCGTATTCGCTTCTGTTTTGCTTCGTAGTCACGAGCAAATTTACGAGTTGCGTTAGCGAATGCGATTTGGCATTCAGTGTTAACGTTAACTTTAGCAACACCAAGTTTGATAGCTGCTTGGATTTGCTCATCAGGAATACCTGATCCACCGTGCAATACGATTGGGAATCCTGGAAGAGCTTCTGTCACTGCAAGTGGTCAAGGTCAAGACCTTCCCAGTTTGCTGGGTAAGGACCGTGGATGTTACCGATACCAGCTGCCAAGAAGTCGATACCAGTTGCAACCATTGCTTTAGCGTCTTCGATTGGTGCCAATTCACCTTTACCGATGATACCGTCTTCTTCACCACCGATAGTACCAACTTCAGCTTCTACTGAGATACCTTTAGCGTGAGCTTTTTCAACAACGTCTTTAGCCAATTTAAGGTTTTCTTCAACTGGAAGGTGTGAACCGTCAAACATGATTGAAGTGTAACCAACTTCGATACACTCAAGTGCATCTTCGTAGTGACCGTGGTCAAGGTGGATAGCTACTGGTACAGTGATACCCATTGATTCAACAAGGTTAGCGATCCAAGTTGCGAGCAACTTTGTAACCATGTATTTAGCAGCACCCATTGAAGTTTGGATCAAAACTGGAGCTTTTTGCTTCTGCTGCACGCAAGATAGCTTGAGTCCACTCAAGGTTGTTTGTGTTAAATCCACCAACTGCATAACCATTGTCACGAGCTGCTTGGACAAATTTTTCTGCTGAAACGATTGCCATTTTATCAGGCCTCCTGTATATTTTTATGGGACATCCATTTACATTGTTCATTTTATCACTTTTTAGCAAGACAAGCTAGTTTTTCCCGTAGTTTCGATTGAATTTCTTCTATTTTCAGATATGTAAACCTTTTCCCACTTGGTCTAATCCTTGTTCTGAGGCAGGTTCATGTAAAATGCCAAGTGGTCGTCATATCTTTCGAGCGATAGTCAGTTCTTCGTTTTCTAATAAACTTTTGACTACGAGTCCAAACCAGACTCCCTTACTTTTGTCGACTAGAGCCGTGAAGGATTGTTCAAATTTATCTTGTTCCTCAGGTGTGCAGGCGTTCTCAATGAAAACCCAGCCATCTTCTGTCCCAATTTTTAGATAGCCTCCTTGAACAGAGTGTTTCACAGCATTACTGATAAGATTGGAAAGAATCAGCTTGAGTACTGAAGGATTTAGATAAGTTTGTTGGTCAGTCAGTTGATTTTCTACAGTGATTTTTCTCTCTTTGGCTAACAAGATCATAGTCCTTCAAGAGAGATTGGTCATATCAAGAAGGTTGATTACTTCCTTCTTATCTCGCAACTCCTGTACCGAAGAAAGGGATAGAATTTGCTGGACATGGTGACTTAAATCATCCACAATTCCTAGAGAAACTCCAAGGTAATGGTCTCTATCTTTATAACGTCCGATATTGGCTTGCATATTTTCCAGAAGAATCTTTCAGACTAGCAAGAGGTGTCTTGAGCTCATGGGAAGCACCTCGCAAAAACTCAACCTTCATCTTTTCCAGCTGGAGGATGGCCTCGTTTTTCTCATGCAAATCGGCAATGACTGTCAAGAGATGCTGATAAAGACTATTAATCTGTTCTTTGAGGATCGTCAATTTCATCCTTAGAATCCACGCACAACCTCACTTCTCGCATCCAAATCCATCATCCGTCGAGTCACTCGTTTGATTTCCAAAATAGAGCAACAATGGTTTCTAGCATAGATAAAGGCGATGAGAGAGCAATGATGAAAGACGCTAATAAAGTATAAGGCAGAAATTGAAGACTGATATCTTCTGCTTCTTTCTGCAAATCCATAGATGCTAAAAACTGCAAGGTCATCGTCTGACCATCCTTGGTTTGAACTTCTCTTTCCTCAATGACCAAAGGAGGCTGTTTGTCGTTCTTATCAATGGGAAGATTATCATTGACTTTCAACTTATCCTGAGTCATCTCCCTTAACAGCTCCCTAATATCACTGCTTTTGAGAATAAAGTTCAAGGACTTCCTGAACAGCTTGACTCTCCTTTCCTTGGAGAGTTTGGGCAATTTCTGTAGCCTTTTGTCCCTATGCTTTCCTGACGGTGACTGAGATAGGTCGGAGGAAGGAAATAGATGGCCAAATGCAAACAAATGACCAAGGTAGAAAAATACCGAGGAAGGTATAGATAAAGAAATTTTTAAATAAACCTGAACGTCTCATTTTCTCCAATTTATAACCAACATTGCTGCATGGTAAGAATACAGTCTAAATCCAAATTTTTCCGTAATTCCTTGATATAGACATCGATCACTCTGTCAAAGGATCTCATCTGTCGTCTTCCAAACAGCATCGATGATCTGCGACTCGAGTCAAGGCTCGGCCTTCATTTTTAACTAGATAGTCTAAGGATTTCCAATTCTTTTGCATTCACAGGAACTTTTGGCCTGCCACTGCTGGCACTATAGCTTTCAAAGTCTGCCTTAGTATCCTTATAAGTAAAAGGTACGACCGGTATCATAATAACGTTTAAAAATAGCATCACTCGAACCTTCAACAAAGATAGGGAAAAAGGTTTTTCCAGATATCCATCTGCTAGTGAGCAAAGGCACTCATTTTATACTCTTCGTCCTGAAAGGCTGTCAACATCAAGACTGGAACTTGGCTGGTCTTACGGATTTCTGACAAAACCTCTAAACCATTGAGTTTCGGCATCTGAATATCTAGAGAACTCAGAGGCAACTTGGTGATTTGAAAAATTGTTCCAAGGCTTCTTGACCATCTGCAGCCTGAATGGTTTTATAGCCACAATCCGCCAAGTAATCACTAATTCCCTCACGGATCATGTCTTCATCTTCTACAATTAGAATATTCATATAAATCCTTTTCTATCAAAAATACTACCTATATTATATCTCATTTGAGTGAGAATAGGTAGCAGGTTTTATTCACTATCCAACAAGAGTTCTTTTGGTTGTTTAAAGAGGAGATTGCTTGAAGCAAGTGCCATAACTAGTACTACCAATACCAAAACCAAGTACAAAAGATGATGGCAAAGTCTGAAGGTTGAATAGAAATATCAGACTTGAAAGAGTCTTGCTAAAAGCCGTCAACTTCTGCACCACCACCAAGATTGGAGCTTGGGCTGCCTTACTTAGCCTGTTTAGCCACATCTGATGTGACATTGGCAAGAACTGTATTTCTAATGGCACGAGCTGTATAGTTAGCTAAGAAAGTAGGCTGAAAATGAGAGCTGGAATTGCAATCATAACTGCTTCTGTGATAAATTGTCCTAGAATACTTGCTTGTTTTAGACCAATTGAAAGGAGAATTCCAACCTCTTTACGACGGGCGTTAATCCATAGTGTCAGTAAGAGAGCAAGTAGAAGAACAGAGAAGCTCAAGCTACCCCAGAAGAGAAGATTAGCCATCTTGTACATGCCTGAGATAGATTGTTCAAGGGCAGGATAGTTAGATGAACTCTTAATCAAGCTATACATCTTCCAGTTGATGCAGTTGATAGAGCCCTAATTCTTGCATGACACATATCTAGGTTCTTATCTCCAGCTACAAAGAAGGTAGCATCTCCATAAATAGCTGTATCTTCTGTATAACCATAGAGTTGGGCTGCTGTGTGAATATCTGTGATAGCTGTATTCTCATAAAGTTCTTGTGAATAGGTCACAGCAGATTTGTTATGTCCATCAAAAAGTCCTTTGATCGTTACTTCTACTGTTTCCTTGGCTCCTTTTTCATTATCTGCATCGTAGATATTGGAGTTCAGTTTGACCTTATCTCTACCTTCCAGCCATGTTTAGCAGCCAAGTCTTTGTGCATGAGAATCTAGGGTACTTTGTCGTCATTGGTTAAATGCTCACCTTCGACCAGTTTGTAAGAGCCTGATACAAACTTATCTTCCTTAGAAGAGTCATTGACACCTGTTATCATCAAGCTACTTCCAAAACGTTGAGCTCGATCTGGCGTTAGATTTTTCTTGGTTTCAGGTGTCTCAATCAATTCGTAGCCTGTTAAATCACCGATAGCATTGATCCGTTTGATGTAGGATTCTGATGGCCTTATTTTCAGTAATTGATATCTTCACCCTTGATATTCCCTGCACCACGTGGAGTTCCTTGATTAACTCCGGTTGATTTGCATGGAGAAAACTATTGGTGATATTTTTAAAGGTTTCTTGAGAAGCCTTTGGCTGTCGCACCTTGATAGACAAGCCGACCAAACTCAAACTAGCCATCAAGAGAATGATAAGAAAGATCACAAGCGACTTGAAAAATTTTTCTTGTGACATAGGCAAATGCGTTGTGTAACATAAGATTCCTTTCTAGATTTACTTCGTTTTTAATATGTTTAAAAGTTTTAGTTACTGTTTGTTCTTATTTTCAGTCAGCTTTTTATCCTTTCAATTCAAGTGTAATATCTGACGCCTGTGCTACTTCCTTGCTGTGGGTCACAACGATCACACACTTGCCTGTTTTCTCAGCAAGAGATTTGAGCAAATCATGATATCCCCAGCAGTCTTAGGATCCAAGTTTCCTGTTGGTTCATCCGCTAAAATCACTGGCGCCTCAGATACCAAACTACGAGCAATGGCAACCCGTTGTTGCTGTCCACCTGATAATTGAGAACATTTCGCTTGATCTGACTTTTCATCTAAACCAAGTTCAAGAAGGGTATCCTTGCTAGCCTTTTTATTGACCAAGCGGATATTTTCCAATGGAGAAAGATAATCAATCAAGTTATAGTTTTGGAAAACTAGCGAGATATGGTGCATTCGATGATAAGAATATCCTTGTTCACGAATATCCTTGCCTTCGAATAGGATAGCACCTTCGACTGGGCTATCAAGTCCTGCTAAGAGATAAGAGTGTCGATTTCCCTAGCTCCTGATTCTCCGATAATACTATAAAAACTTGCCTGGTTCAAAAATCGTCACTGATTTTATATAATACTGCTTCTGCAGTGTTCTTGTAACGATAAGTAAGATCTTGTAATTGTAGTAAAGTCATGTTCTCCTTCATTAACTAATAGATGATAAAATTTCCTTAGGTGATTTTCTAAATAAAAAGATAAAACAAAGTGCAACTGACAAGCAGCTAATCATAAGTAGAAAGACATAAGATTCTCCAAATGAAAGAAGACTGGTTGAAAGATTCGTTGCTTTTGCTAGCGTATCTTGTAGGGCAGCTTGGTCGCCACTTGCTAGTACAGTCTTCAAAGAGATAGGGAAGTAATGGCATTTCCTGCAAGAAATGCTGGTAGAATAGCTGCCAATGAAACTAGGATAACTTCCAGGCAGAATTGGCTAAAAGATTGCTACTTTTTCCTTTACCTAGTGCCAATAAAATACCAACCTCGTAGACTCGCTCTCGTAACCAAAGTGACAAGACCAAGATCAGCGCTCCCTACACCCAGCAATCATAATGCTATAGAGGAAAATTTGGAGAAGGTTTGGAAGGTCGAAACTGAATCCTTTGATTTGTTCAAAAGCCTTATTTTCCTTTTTCGACTTGGTAACCTTTCGTTTTCAGAGATAACTTTTCAACCTCTTGAATGATACTATCCATATCTTTTTGGATTTTCTAGATAGAAAACGAGCGGCAGCTAACTTGAGCTTCCTTATTTCCAAGAAGACTTTGCTACTTTCGTAGTCTGTATAGACCGTGTTTTCACTAAAAATCTGACGAAAGACCAGTGAATTTCTCTTGCTTCTTACCTGAGAAAATACCTACGATTTCATAGTCTAGCCTTTGTCCACTATTTTCCTTCAACTTGACCAGGATTTAGAGCTAATCTTATCTCCCAAGTTTTAGATTATTTCTTCTTAGCTAAATTCTTCGTGGATTAAGATTTTTCTGACGATCTCCTTTTTCGATATGTCTTCCTTCTTTAAGGGTAAAGGCGGAACTTGTAAAAGAAACATCCTTGGAAGAATCTTCTAATGCAATCAAACTGATAGATTTTTCAGCCTCTGTCAAATCATCCCTTTGGATACTTTGTTCTCCAGTAACCACTTCTTTGTCAGTCAACTTAGCTATTGTTTCTAGCTCAGGGTGAAATCTCCTCAAGACCCCTTTTATCTTTTTAAGGTCATCTAGTTGAGACAGTTGAAAAGTCTGATCTGCTTCTATTCTTTTTAATAGAAAAAGACGTATTCAATGAGCGATAGAGATTATTTTCTACTGTTTTGTTGGACTTCATGAGCGTCAGAACAAGCTGATATTCCAGCCAATAAGACAAATAGAATCAAGAATAATATGAGACTTCTCAGTCGTTTTCTGCTGACGTAAGCCCAAGCTCTTTGAGTGGGATTCATATAGCACCTCCATATTTGTAAAAACCATTATAATATTCAAATATGAAATGTTTATGAAAATCAAAAAAGAGCAAAAATCTTTGCCCTTGTTTATAAAAATAAAAAGAGCTAGCCAAAGCTAACTCTTTTCCTATGCGGGAGAGAGGGACTTGAACCTCACGACCTAAAAGCGGTCACAGGATCCTTAGTCCTGCGCGTCTGCCAATTCCGCCATCCCCGCGTCGATTACTTTACTAGTATATCAACTTTCACAAACTTTGTCAACACTTTTTCAGATTTTTCAGTGAATACATTATTCTTTGATTTCAACTAGATTTTCATCAAGGAGTTTTCGCTCTAATGTATTCTTAAAATGTCCAAGTGCAAACTGATGATTTTCAGGCCAAATGGATGCGACTGCTGGCTTGACAACTTCTATCTGATACCCAAGATTATAGGCATCGATAGCCGTATGCAATACACAGATATCTGTAAGAACACCTGTTAAGATGACTGTATCTAAGCGACGCTCTCGCAGACGGATATCCAAATCTGTGCCAGAAAAAGCTGAATAGTGACGTTTGTCCATCCAGAAAACACGACTATCCTGGGCCTGTTCCTGATAAAATTCAGCTAACTTACCATATAGATTACGTCCCACTAGTCCCAATCAGATTATGAGGGGGAAATAGTTTACTTTCTGGATGAAAGACATCATTTTCCTCATGAGCATCAATGGTAAAAGAAAAATATAATCTCCACGGTCAAAATGCTAATCTAGTTACCTGATTGATTGCTTCTGATATTGCTTGAGCAGGAGCTCCTGCTGTCAATTTTCCATGATCCGCTACAAAATCTTCTGTATAGTCAATCGAAATTAAAGCCTTAGCCATTAATAGTCCCTCTTTTTCACTTCTTCAAAAATATCTGGGATTAAAACTTTTGAGATAAGTTCCCTTCATACCCAAGTGAACGACTTTTCAATAATCCCTGCTGATTCGAGCTTTTCCGAAGGGCATTGACAATCACTGAACGAGTAATACCGATACGGTCTGCAATGACTGAAGCTGTCAATTGTCCTTCATTGCCATTTAGTTCTGCTAAAATAGCAGATACTGCTCGTAATTCAGAATATGATAGAGTATTGACCGCCATAGTTACTGCTGTACGACGGCGGATATTTTTCTCATCTTCTTCACGTTGGAAGTTCAAAAGCTGAATACCAACCACCGTGCTAGCAATCTCAACAAGGATCAAATCCTCATCTTCGAATTTCTTATCATTTCGCCAAATAATCAAAAGAACCCAATCGAATCCCAGAAACATGGATTGGAGCAATGGTTGTCAAACCATCTGGGAAAGTCTGAGCGACTTTCAGTTGGGAAAATAGTCAAATCATGTTCCACAGGAGAGTTGGCCTCGTATCGTAGATCATGTTGCACCCTTGGATATAGTCCTCAGGGAAAATCTTTGATTTGGAAGAAATTGCTCTACACGATCATTGTTTGTTTTGTAGCGCATAAAAGTAGCCCAACAAACGCCCTTACTGTTGACAATACAAGCATTGCAGTCGATGATATCGGCTAATTGACGTGTAATGGCATTATAGGGAAGTTCATCCTGTAATTGCTCCTCCGAACGCTTTAAGATAGATGTGATTTTTCTCGTTTTTTTCTAATAAATGTGCCATTTTTTACCCTCGTATTTAATCGCTTCCATTATATCACAAAACTGTCTTTATTTCAATAATTATCTGAAAATTGCTTTATTGCATTGCAATTCTCTTACATTTGCAATTTTTTTATATTTTTCAATTTTCTTGTTGACAGCTCTCTCGATTTTGATAATATAATATTACAAGATAACAAATATATAGATATCACTTCTAGTATTGATTTTTACGTAACTCTCGGTCTCCTTATATATAAAAGCGATCCACCTCAGTGAACCGCTTTTTTATTATTTATCGCCCTTGTTACGAATAACGAAGCCTGTTTTCTTTTCGCTAGATGTTGTGCGAGGTTTTTTGTTGTCCTTACGGTAACGTTTTTCCTTATCAAAGCGATCGTTTTTGCGACTGCCTTTTTTGAAATCATCCCGACGTTCACCACGTCGATTGTCGCGACGGCGATCTCGATCGCGACGGTCATCTCCACGACGACCTCCCTTACCTTTGCCACCAAAGCCACCACCAGATGGTTTAAATGGTAGTGGTTTTTCACGTGCAATCTCAACTTCTGGAAGACTATCTGGATCCTGAACTGTTAAGCTTAGAATGTACATAGCCAATTCTTCAGGACTGAATTCAGCTGCTAATTTACGAGCATCTTTGCTAAATTTCTCAAAGTTTCCACGAATCTCCTCATTAGCAAAATCACGTTCAATTTTCTTAAGAGCTACTTGCTTCTTAGCTTGGAAGGCTTCTTCTGCACTTGCAGGTTTGAGACCTTTCATACGTTTCTTAGTCAAGTTCTCAATGATTTGGAGATAGCCCATCTCATTAGGTGAAACGAAGGTAATAGACTGACCTGACTTTACCTGCACGACCCTGTACGACCGATACGGTGAACATAACTCTCAGGGATCTTGAGGAATATCGTAGTTGTAGACATGGGTCACACCTGAGATATCCAAACCACGAGCAGCAACGTCTGTTGCAACTAGGACATCAAGGTTACCATTTTTAAAATCACGAAGGACACGAAGACGTTTGTTTTGGTCCAAATCTCCATGAATCCCTTCTGCACGGAAACCACGGATTTTAAGCCCACGAGTTAACTCGTCTACACGACGTTTTGTACGACCAAAAGACGATGGACAACTCAGGTTGATCAACATCCATAAGACGAGTCATTGTGTCAAATTTTTCTTGTTCTTTAACACGGATATAGTACTGGTCTACTAGTTCTGTTGTTAATTCTTTGGCAGCAATCTTCACATGCTCAGGTTCTTTCATGAACTGAACACCAATACGTTTGATAGCATCTGGCATAGTCGCTGAAAAGAGCAAGGTTTGACGATTTTCTGGGACACGAGAGATGATTGCTTCGATGTCTTCAAGGAATCCCATGTTCAGCATCTCATCTGCTTCGTCAAGGATCGAGGTTTCAATATCCTGCAATTTCAAGGCCTTGCGTTTAATCAAATCTAGGAGACGACCAGGTGTTCCTACTACGATATGAGCCCCTGATTTAAGAGCCTTGATTTGTTTTTCAATACTTGAACCACCATAGACTGAACGAACTTTTACCCTTGCTTCGACCAAAACGGAAAAGCTCTTCCTGGCTTTGAACTGCAAGTTCACGAGTTGGTGCAATGACCAAAGCTTGGATAGTTGCTTCTTCTGTACGAATTTTTTCAAGGGTTGGCAAGCCAAAGGCTGCTGTTTTCCCTGTACCAGTCTGTGCTTGACCGATAACATCTTTTCCCTCAAGAGCCAAAGGAATGGTTTGCTCTTGGATAGGACTTGCTTCTACAAATCCTGCTTTATCAACTTCTGCTAAAAGGTCAGCAGACAAGTTAAATTCATTAAATTTCACGTTATTCTTCTTTCTAAAGATGGTGCGAAGCCATCCTATAGCGCTTAGTTTATACTTTTCTTTTCATGACGTATTTTCATATCTTTATATGAAAGATCGTGTTGCTTCTTTTCCACTAAAGAAAAGTACTGCTTTCTTTGCAACTTATCTAGTATAACACAAGAAATGGTTAAAAGATAGTCAGACCACTCTGATTAAATCATGTAAACGATTTTTCTAGCTTGTATTCGTATATCTTCAATTTCGATTAATCAATAACATTCATAGATGACTATGCTCTCAGTCGAAGTACTTTAATTTTCCGTAGCAGATTTGTGCAAAATTATTTTTCTTGTGCTAGAATGAAAATCAAACAGGAGGATTTAAAAATGTTAACATACGATTTAATTGTTATTGGATTTGGTAAGGCAGGTAAAACTCTTGCTGGGAAACTAGCTTCAGCTGGTAAAAAGTAGCTCTTATCGAGACGCAACAAAGCAATGTACGGTGGAACTTGTATCAACATCGGTTGTATTCCAACCAAAAACCTTGTTAGTTGCTGCAGAAAAGGACTGTCATTTGACGAGGTTATGGCAACAAAAATACGATTACCAGTCGTCTCAATGGTAAAAACTACGCTACGATCGCTGGTACTGGAGTTGATATCATTGATGCCGAAGCTCACTTTGTTTCAAACAAAGTCATCGAAATTCAAGCTGGTGATGAAAAACAAGAACTAACTGCTGAAACAATCGTCATCAACACTGGTGCTGTTTCAAACGTTTTGCCAATTCCAGGACTTGCGACTAGCAAGAATGTCTTTGACTCAACAGGCATCCAAAACTTGGAACAATTACCAGAAAAACTCGGAATTCTTGGTGGTGGAAACATTGGTCTTGAATTTGCTGGTCTTTACAACAAACTTGGCAGCAAGGTAACAGTCTTGGATGCTCTAGATACTTTCCTACCTCGTGCAGAACCTTCCATCGCAGCTCTTGCTAAACAATACATGGAAGAAGACGGCATCGAATTGCTTCAAAACATCCATACTACTGAAATCAAAAACGATGGTGACCAAGTTCTTGTTGTGACTGAAAATGAAACCTATCGTTTCGACGCCCTTCTCTACGCAACTGGACGTAAAACCAAATGTAGAAGCCACTTCATCTTGAAAATACAGATATTGAACTAACTGAACGTGGTGCTATCAAAGTGGACAAACATTGTCAAACAAACGTTCCTGGTGTCTTTGCAGTTGGAGATGTCAACGGTGGACTTCAATTTACCCACATTTCACTAGATGACTTCCGTGTTGTCTACAGCTACCTTGCTGGTGATGGCAGCTACACGCTTGAAGACCGTCTCAATGTTCCAAACACCATGTTCATCACACCTGCACTTTCACAAGTTGGTTTGACTGAAAGTCAAGCAGCTGATTTGAAACTTCCATACGCTGTTAAGGAAATCCCTGTTGCTGCTATGCCTCGTGGTCACGTAAATGGAGATCTTCGTGGAGCCTTCTAAAGCTGTTGTCAATACTGAAACTAAAGAAATTCTAGGTGCAACTATCTTCTCTGAAGGGTTCTCAAGAAATCATCAACATCATCACTGTTGCAATGGACAACAAAATCCCATCACTTACTTCACAAAACAAATCTTTCACTCACCCAACCTTGGCTGAGAAACTTGAATGACTTGTTTGCGATTTAAGCTAATATACAAAAGCAACCTCCTTGGGCTGTTTTTTTCTTTTCTAAAATCTCAAATCTGTCTTTTTCAGCTTTTATGATATAATAGAAACATGAAATTAAAAACTACTTTTGGGGCTCCTTGCTGGACGTTCTTCTCACTTTTATTTTTGAGTCGTCTCGGACGTGGAAGTACGCTCCCTGGAAAACTTGCCCTTCAATTTGATAAAGATATTTTACAACATTTAGCGAAGAACTACGAGATTGTTGTGGTAACTGGTACCAATGGGGAAAACCTTGACAACCGCTCTCACTGGTCGGTATCCTAAAAGAAATTTATGGTCAAGTTTTGACCAATCCTAGTAGTGCCAACATGATCACAGGGATTACAACTACCTTCTTGACTGCCAAAATCTTCAAAAACTGGCAAAAACATCGCAGTCCTTGAAATCGACGAAGCTAGTCTCTCACGTATCTGTGACTACATCCAGCCTAGTCTCTTTCGTCATCACCAATATCTTCCGCGATCAAATGGATCGCTACGGTGAGATTTATACGACCTATAACATGATTTTTGGACGCTATCCGAAAAGTTCCTACTGCTACTGTTCTGCTGAACGGTGATAGTCCTCTTTTCTACAAGCCTGCAATTTCAAATCCTGTTCAGTATTTTTGGTTTTGATCTGGAAAAAGGACCAGCACAACTAGCTCACTACAACACTGAAGGTATTCTCTGTCCCTGAATGTCATAGCATTCTGAAATATGAGCTCAACACTCTATGCCAACTTTGGGAGCTTATATCTGTGAAAAATGTGGATGTAAACGTCCTGACTTGGACTATCGTCTGACAGAATTGGTTGAGTTGACCAACAATCGTTCTCGCTTTTGTTATCGACGGTCAGGAATATGGTATTCAAAATCGGTGGTCTCTACAACATCTTACAATGCTCTGGCTGCAGTTGCTATCGCCCGTTACCCTAGGCGCTGATTCTCAACTGATCAAACAAGGATTTTGACAAGAGTCGAGCTGTCTTTTGGTCGCCAAGAAACCTTTCCATATCGGTGACAAGGAATGCACACTGGTTCTCATCAAAGAAATCCTGTTGGTGCTACCCAGAGCCATCGAAATGATCAAAACTAGCTCCTTATCCCATTTAGTCTATCTGTTCTCCTCAATGCTAACTATGCGGACGGGATTGATACCAGCTGGATTTGGGATGCTGACTTTTGAACAAATTACTGATATGGACATTCCTGAAATCAACGCTGGGTGGAGTTCGTCATTCTGAAATTGCTCGTCGTCTACGTGTTACTGGCTATCCAGCTGACAAGATCACTGAAACAAGTAGCCTGGAACAAGTCCTCAAGACTATCGAGAACTCAAGACTGCAAGCATGCTTTATATCCTTGCGACTATATACGGCTATGCTGGAATTCTGAGAACTACTAGCCAATCGTCAACTTGTTAGAAAGGAGATGAACTAATGGTTTATACTTCACTTTCCTCAAAAGACGGCAACTATCCTTACCAGCTAAATATCGCCCACCTCTATGGTAACCTCATGAATACCTACGGAGATAATGGGAATATCCTCATGCTCAAGTACGTCGCTGAAAAAGTTAGGGCCCATGTGACAGTTGACATCGTTTCTCTCCATGATGATTTCGATGAAAATCATTACGATATCGCTTTTTCGGTGGTGGTCAAGACTTTGAACAAAGCATCATTGCTGGTGATTTACCCTGATAAAAAGATAGCATTGACAACTTTATCCAAAATGATGGTGTCGTTCTTGCTATCTGTGGTGGCTTCCAGCTATTAGGCCAATACTATATTGAAGCTTCTGGAAGACGTATCGAAGGTCTAGGTGTCATGGGACATTACACACTCAACCAAACCAATAACCGCTTTTATCGGTGATATTAAAATTCATAATGAAGAATTTGATGAAACCTACTATGGTTTTGAAAATCACCAAGGCCGCACCTTCCTCTCAGATGACCAAAAACCATTGGGGCAGGTTGTCTACGGAAATGGAAACAATGAAGAAAAGGTCGGTGAAGGTGTTCACTATAAAAATGTTTTCGGTTCTTATTTCCACGGGCCTATTTTATCCCGTAATGCAAATCTAGCCTACCGTTTGGTCACTACTGCCCTCAAAGAAAAATATGGTCAGGACATCGTCCTTCCAGCTTATGAGGATATTCTCAGCCAGAAGTTGCTGAAGAATATGGCGATGTTAAAAGCAAGGCAGACTTTTAACTATTATTTAGATTCCAACATGCTTCAGCTGTTGGAATTTTTTTAGCTTCTTTTCCCCTTCTCCCTTGCATTTTCTACTAATTTTTGCAAAAATAGAGGGGTAGAAAGAAGGTAGCATATGTCTAAATTACAACAAATCTTAACATATCTTGAATCAGAAAAGCTAGACGTCGCTGTCGTATCTGACCCCGTCACTATCAATTACTTCACTGGTTTTTACAGTGATCCACACGAACGTCAAATGTTCCTCTTTTGTCCTTGCAGATCAGGAACCGCTTCTCTTCGTTCCAGCACTTGAGGTTGAACGTGCGACTAGCACTGTCTCATTCCCAGTTGTTGGCTATGTGGACTCTGAAAACCCTTTGGAAGAAAAATCCAAAAATGCTCTGCCACAGCTTGATTTCAAACGTGTCGCAGTTGAGTTTGATAATCTCATCTTGACTAAATATCACGGTTTGAAAATCTGTCTTTGAAACTGCTGAGTTTGAGAACTTGACTCCATTGATCCAACGCATGCGCTTGATCAAATCAGCAGACGAAGTGCAAAAAGATGATGGTTGCAGGTGTTTATGCCGACAAGTCTGTTAAAGTTGGTTTTGACAATATCTCTCTTGATAATACTGAAACAGATATCATTGCACAAATCGACTTCGCCATGAAACGTGAAGGCTATGAAATGAGCTTTGATACCATGGTCTTAACTGGCGATAACGCTGCAAATCCACATGGTATCCTGGAGCCAACAAGGTTGAAAAACAATGCCCTTCTCCTCTTTTGACCTCGGTGTGATGGTCAATGGTTATGCATCAGATATGACTCGTACAGTCGCTGTTGGTAAACCTGACCAATTCAAGAAAGATATTTACAACTTGACTCTAGAAGCCCAACAAGCTGCCCTTGACTTTATCAAACCTGGTGTGACAGCTCATGAAGTAGACCGTGCGGCTCGTGAAGTGATTGAAAAAGCTGGCTACGGTGAGTACTTTAACCACCGACTCGGTCATGGTATCGGTATGGATGTCCACGAATTCCCATCCATCATGGAAGGAAACGACATGGTTATCGAAGAAGGCATGTGCTTCTCAGTTGAGCCTGGTATCTACATCCCCTGGTAAAGTCGGTGTCCGTATCGAAGATCTGCGGTGTTGTTACCAAAGATGGCTTTGACCTCTTTACAAGTACCAGCAAAGATTTGCTTTATTTTTGATTAAAAGTATATTAATAAAATAAGATGGAAAAGTTATTCTTTTCCATCTTATTTTTGATTTGATAATAAATTTTTATCGGCTATATAACCTTTTCGTTCAACTGCATTTGGAATCGTCTTCCAAAAAGTCATACCCGCCTTTTTCCATCACACGACCAGAGGCGGGATTTAAACTTGCATAGCAAGCATCAACCTCTTCAAATCCCAATCTCATCCAGACAGTATGATAAAACTGCCTTCAAGGCTTCTGTCATGAGTCCTCGTCCCCAGTAGTCCATCCCTAAGATATATCCCGACTTTCACAGCTAGAGTTTTCTTCATCCACACTGACCAGACTAATATCTCCGATGACATATTCTGGATTTTCTTTGAGACTAAATGGCCCATTTGTAGTAGTTTGGATTGTCATAGGATGCTACCCAAGTTCTAATTGAGTTCTTTGTAAAATCAACATTTGGATGAGGATCCCAAGTAACATAGGTTAGATTATCTAGACTAGAAGCCCAATTCTTCAAACATGGCTTGAGCATCAGTTTCACAAAAGCGTCGCAATAGCAACCGTTCAGTATGTAATGTCTTTGTACCTATGGATTTCATAATTCAACCTCGCTTTTTTATTTTCAGGCTCGGGCCAAAAAGTCCCCCGGACTTTTTTACTCCCTCAAAACGTATCAAACACTGTGATTGGTAGGTGGCGTTTGTGTTGGCTTTTGTACCACCATTTTTTTCAATGGTTGCTTGGGCTTCTTGGCTGATTTGTTTTCCTTCTAGGTAGTCATCAATCTCTGCATAGGTTACACCGAGTGCAACTTCATCTGCCAAGCCTGGTTTCTCTTCTTCTAAATCAGCAATCGGTACTTTTTTCATAGAGAGCAGGATCAGCTCCAAGCACCTTCAATAGTTGTTTTTCCTTGAGCGTTTATTGAGGCGATAGAGGAAGAATATCTGCACCACCGTCACCAAACTTGGTAAAGAAACCTGTGACATTTTCTGCAGCATGGTCTGTACCCGATAACAGCTCCGCTATGTGCTCCTGCTAGAGCATATTGAACGATCATCCGGCTTCGAGCCTTGATATTCCCTTTATTAAAGTCTGACATTGGACTACCAGTAGCCTCTACTGCCGCTGCCATTGCATCTACAGAATCCTTGATATTGACCACCAAACTCACATCTGGCTGGATAAAAGCTAGGGCTTTTTGGGCATCATCCTCATCTGCTTGAATTCCATAAGGCAGGCGAACTGCTATAAATTTATAAGAATCATCACCGGTTTCAGCTCGCATTTCTTCTATAGCTAGTTGGGCAAGGCGACCAGCTAAAGTCGAGTCTTGACCACCAGAAATTCCTAATACAAAACTTTTAAGGAAGGGATGTTTCTTCAAATATCTTTTTAGAAAGTCAATGGAACGACGGATTTCTTCTTGAGGGTCGATGACAGGTTTAACCCCTAATTGCTGGATAATGGTCTCTTGCAAACTCATTCTTCTTCTCCTTCACCTAGAGCTGCCTTACGCATCTTGTCAATCAAGTCCATCTTATCTTGCCAAATATCATGCGCTAAGTCTACTGGATAATGTTGTGGGTTAAGAACACGTTTGTATTCATCCCAAAGCTTATCAAATTCCTTACGAGCATAGGCTTGAATTTCAGGTAGACTCGGTAAATCATAGATTAGCTTTCCTTCCTTGAAAATATCCACCAAGAGAGGAACTGCATCAAAATTGCGGACAGTTTTCTTGATGTAAGTATAGGTTGGGTGGAACATCTTGAGTTCAGTCATACTTGACACATCAACGCCGTCATAGGTAATATAATCACCTTCAGATTTTCCTTTTTCACGACTGGTAATGCGCCAAACTTGTTTCTTACCTGGAGTTGAAACTTTTTCAGCATTGCTAGAGAGTTTGATAGTATTGCGCATCTGACCATTTTCATCTTCAATAGCAACAATCTTATAAACTGCTCCAAGAGCTGGTTGGTCATAAGCTGTAATGAGCTTAGTCCCGACACCCCAAACATCAATCTTAGCTTTTTGCATCTTTGAGGTTAAGGATGGTATTTTCATCAAGGTCATTGGATGCATAAATCTTAGCATCAGTAAATCCTGCCTCGTCCAGTTGTTGACGAACTTTTTTAGAAATATAGGCGATATCACCAGAGTCAATACGAACACCATGAAATTAATCTTGTCACCGAGTTCACGCGCAACCTGAATGGCTGCTGGAACACCGATACGAAGAGTATCATAGGTATCTACTAGAGAAGACACAGTTTTTTTGTGAGTTGAGGCATAGCCTTTGAAAGCCTGATAGTCATTTCCCATAGACCTTGAACCAAAGCATGGGCATGAGTCCCTAAAAACCGGAATTCCAAAGAGCTTACCAGCACGGACATTACTGGTTCCATTAGCACCACCAATGACAGCGGCACGAGTTCCCCAGATAGCTGCATCCATTTCTTGCGCACGACGTGTACCGAACTCCATCAAAGGCTCATCTTCAATGACTGAACGAATACGAGCAGCCTTGGTCGCAATCAAGGTTTGAAAGTTGACGATATTTAAAAGTGCTGTTTCAACCAACTGACACTGAGCCAAAGGTCCTTCCACTTGAACGATCGGTTCATTAGCAAATACTAAGTCCCCTTCTTGAGCAGAACGTACCGTCAACTCCAACTTGAGATTACGGAGATATTCCAGGAAGGCACCATGATAACCAAGTGACTCCAAATAAGCTATATCGCTATCAGAAAAGCGCAGGATTTTCTAGGTAGTTCACAATTCGTTCCAAACCTGCAAAAACAGCATAACCATTTTTAAACGGTTGTTGGCGGAAATAAACTTCAAAAACTGCTTTCTTGTTATGAATTCCTTGGTCGAAGTAAACCTGCATCATGTTAATCTGATACAAATCTGTGTGCAATGTTAAACTGTCATCTGGGTACATATACTGTCCTTCTTCCTTATTTGTAAAAAGAAGAAAATATTTCTTCTTTTCTCATAAATTAGTACTATTATAACACATTTTACCAAGATGGAGAAAAAGCTAACAAGCTATTCCATACTCTCAAGTTCATCCATATCCCGCTCAAACTTTTTCTGAGCCCATTCTCCATAACTTTTCAAACCTAAGTTTCCAATAAAGACCCAAGGAAGATAAAAGATATAGGTAAATGACCCAAGCAGAAAATGTATTTAAGTATGCAGAGGATTGTGCTGGTAAATTTCGATATTGAACTGGTAGTTTTGTAGCATCAAGCTAGCTGTAATCACTAAAGTTAATAACAGAGCATCCTAAAAATTGTAAAATGAAAACGACTATAGTAGGTCACACCGAGATTGCGAGCACGGGTGAAAAAGTAAAAAGTCCCTATGATAATAATAACGAGTAGCATACTTGGATTAAAAAAGCTTGGTGCTAATACTGTAATCATATAAGATAAAAGCAAGAAAGCTATAGAGATATAGAAACTTTCAGCCCCCGCTTTATTCATCAGTTGTTCTTCTCTTTCGTCTAGTAATTGATAATAAAAAAATCTATTTTTCATCTTCTTCCTCCCAAAATAATTGATCTAACGTTTTTCCCTAAGCATCTGCAAATGGATTGGCAAAGTGAAAGGACTAGGATTGTACTTTCCCAGCTTCTATCAAACCGATAGTCTGCCTAGTGACACCCACAGCTTCTGCCAAGATCACCTCTGGTCATATCAAGCCTACTCGAGCTAGTTTTTAACTTTTAAATTTTAGCCACTACGTTTACCTCCTTTCATGATTCTTAAAAGTTGCGCTTCTCAAACTATTATATCATATATTATACATTATGCAATATATATCTGTCATTTTGTGAGATAACAAAAACTCTCTACCACCAACATGATAGAGAGTGTTTTTAGATATTAAACACTCATTGAGAGGTTAAAGTGCAATCAATTCAAGGAGTAATTGTATTTCTTGTGTTTTGTTTTTACAGTCTTCTTTTGTAATTATCCTAGAGCCATTATGCTAGCAGATAAAGTTTAAAAAAATGCAACAAAACAGCGCTAGCTTCACTTTTCGAGACTGAATCAGATTTATATATGACTAATAGTATCTGCTTATCTTTATCATCAAGGTGTGAACTTTCGATGATATCTTTTCTGCCATTGAAATCACTTTATTATAGTTCTTTTGATAACTCTGTTTTCTCTCTTCCAATGTTATTTAATATATCATTAACAGTCAGTTCAATAAGTGTTCTATAAGAAATAACAGGAATAATACTGTAATCAGGTCTTAAATAACTCATTAATCTCATTTATAAAAACTTTAATATCTGAAGAAAAATTCTGGAGTTACAGTGATGGCATAATCTAACTCAAGGACTGTTGCAATTGTTCAGGTTTTTATCTCATACTCCTCAGTGTATCTTTGTATCCCTAAAAGTAAAAATCACTTTCATACTTGGATTAGTAACTTTTATCCTTGTACTTACTGTTATGGTTTGCTCTCCAGTTCTTCCAAATCTTATTTTTCCTTTTTATTATCGTATCTGATTGTATTATTTCCATTTGTTTTATATCGTAGCTACTATATTCTCCCCATGCAGTTCCAAAACTATTATACAAAGTGAAAATACTATCTAAATCGTAATCATATTACATAATAAATCTATTTTATTTATATCTATATTAGGCTGAATTGGATTTCCTTAAAATTATCTTTATAGAAGATACTGTGGAATCTGTCTCTTGACTTAATCAACCATTCCCTTCTTGGAGTTTATTAAATCTCACTCACTTTTATCTTCGTTAAAACAAATGTCTGTATGCATTCTTGAATTAGATCTTCTAAATTAGAAATCTCTTGTTCTAATTCATCTATACCAATCCATGACTTCAACTGTTCCTAAATCTATTGATTTCTTTTAGTCTTTGGAATGATATCTAGCATAAAACTTTCCTTATCAAAAAGTAGTACATTTTAATTTGATTTTCTTGTTTTTCAAAAATTAGAGAATCTTTTAATTTAAAATCCTGGTATAATATATTTTTGATTATTTTTAAACTGGAAGTATCCTCTTCAGGAATTTGAGTCTGTTTGAATGCATCAAATTTTTTAATCTCACTCCTCAATGAATACCTGTTCTCTTGAATCTCTTCGTTTAGATTTTTCACAAAATCCGTAATTTCATCTGTAAGTCTATTCTGTGAAAAATTGTGTCCGGTCTGAGTTAAATTGTATTAATGGACTGCTAGATTTAATAGATATATATCCGACCAATTGTCTTAAAACTAGCGAATTACGTTTCTAGCCATAATTTCCGTATCAAATAAATGATAGTTATTAAATAAATTATTATTATCAAATACTAACGGGTGTACATCATTAGTCGTTTGAGGTTTGTAAAATACTGAATTTATTTTATCTTTTCCGCATGTCCTTGGCCAAAAATCAAAAGCCATTAAATCAATATCAACTATATAATCATCAAAAACTATACTCAAAATCACTAGAGTAAATTAAAATACTATTTTTATAATAGTTAATCTTTTATCTTTAGAAGAATATTTTATTCTAAAAAGTTGATGATCCTTTTTCCTTGATTTGAAATATCTAAATTTACATCACTCGAATATGTATTGTCGTCCAATGTTAAATTAATGATGAAATTCTTTATCTATTTTTATTCCTTCATCCGATACCTTGCTTTGATACAAAAGAATTAAGAATTTCTTTCTACTACTTTCATTAGCTAGTGTTGTTATGAAAGATTTTAAATTATAATCATCACATCTATAACTATTTGTGTTCCTTTTAAACTCTTGATCACTAATTTTTTATATTTAATTTATGATCTGCTATTGTACTCATTTTTAAATTTTCAAAAATCAACTCCAAATTCAAAAATTTGGCTATTTTTACCTGTTTTTCCATAGTACTTTGTTCCCAAAACCTAAAAACAGATAAGAATCCCAAACCCCTTTTGAACCCTTGTGTTAAAACGTTGAGTATCTCCATAAGCAAATAATTTGCTCCCGTACTTTCTTATCACTGCTTGATATATGGAATAATTTCTTAATTCCCTTCTGTATCCATACCAATACCATAGTCTCGAATAGTAGTGTTTTGAATTCGAATCCAATATAATATCGACACTAGGGAGAACAAGCATCGTACGCATTTTTATTAACTCATTTAGATGCAATAATATTATTTGGAATTTTTCTGATAGTTCACTCAATATATTACCTGCTACAGTAATAGGTACTTGTTCAACTTTATTAGGGACATTTAAATCTCCTTTATTTTTCTTAATATCAAAACATATTCTTGATTCATTGATTCCACTGATTTATCTTTTACATTCGATAACCTTCTCGGCATTCTCTTAATAGGTATATTTCTTGTAATAGATGCTTCTAATTCAAATCCAATACTCTCAAAAATATTCTTGAGTAACTTTAGATAAATGGAACCGTTTTTTATTATCAACTCGTCGATTGCCCTAAAAGTTAAAACAATTTCTTGTTCTTTTTATAATTCGTCCCATTTGTCCCATTACATCCAAATAGTCAGTTATAAAATTCATAACTTTTTCTCTTATCCAGTAGCTATACTTTTCAACATACTTATTTAAACAATCTGATTGATAGTTTTGTTTAATTCTTCTAATTCTCCCCCTAAACTATTCGAGTCAATACTTGAATAATTATCTATTAATTTCTCGTCAAAACTTTCCATATCTTTTCTGTCTATCCAGTAAATTGGTAACATAGAATACTGTCCATATGTTACCGTAGTTGAATTATCTCCATAGGGAGGAGAAGTTACAATCAAATCAACAGAATCGCTCTTCATTCCATATAAAAATATCTTCCGATTTTTCCAATTTTTAAATCAATTTTTTCTTCTGTTATAATCAGGTAAATATTGAGAGTATTCGTTAATGCTCTTTATAAAATCTTCAACGATGTGATTTTTCCATCTTTTTCAATATCGTTTTGCTCTTTTACATGCAATTTAAATGTTGAACTTCTTGTATTACTGTATTTTTAAAATATTAATTAAACACACCCAATAATACTGTCTTACGTATCTGTATTTTTCTCTGAATAGCACAACGAATTTTACTAAACGTCATTATAAAATCATTTTCGATACCATTTTTCTATATTATAAAAATAATGTTTGTCAAATTCGAAAACTATTGCTTTTAAAAATTTCTCAATTCTATTGTTTGCTATATCTATATATTTTTGTTAACACCTTGTAGCTTAACTTTTGTAATAAGATTAGCTAAAGGGTTAATATCTATGCCAATCGGAGAAAGGTTATTCTTTTCTCCCTCCACTAGAGTTGTTCCAGAACCATGAAAAGGATCAAGAATATTTGTAATAGATGAATCTTCACTTTTTAATTAGCTTTAATTAATTCATATTGCATATCAGGAACCATCGTAGCTGGATAGGCACTAATTTTTATGTATTCCTGAAGCAGTTACATTTTTAAAGTCCCAGTAATCAATTTCTTTTTCTTTTTATTTTATCTACTAAATTCGACTTCAACAATTTAGCCCCCGACTAATATTTTTTCTACTATGCAACCTAAGTATAGCATAGAAATTTTTGAACGTAAAGAAATAATATAATTAATCTGTTAAAGAAAACTAAATTAATCTCTATTAACAAAAACCTCTCTACCAGCTAAAATGATAGAGAGTTTTCTGCTATTCAAATTTGTTTTCAAAATATCTATACGACATCACTTCTCTGTTTTGACTTGATAGGCTTTGATGCCTAAACTTTCAGCCATCTTAGTATTGTCCTGCAATATCATCAAGAAAGACACAATTTGCTGGATCCAACTCGTATTTACGGAGGATTTCTTCAAACATTTTTCGATCAGGTTTGATGACCTTAATATCACAGGAAAGAACAAACCCATCTAAAATCTTTTCTAGAGGTGCTAATTGATCTTTCAATAATTCATAAAAAACTGGTGAGGTATTAGATAGAACAAAAATACGATGGCCATTTTCCTTTAAACGTGCAAGAAGCGGAAAGACTTCCGTGTAAATATCGATATTGGCAGGCCAGTTCCAAATGACTTCTTCAACCTTTTTCCTGATAGCAATCTCCTAATAGGGAAAGAACCTTATCAACCAATTCTTCTCGAGTCAAGGTCCCCAGGTCCAATCTTTCCCAGAGTCCCGACTGGAAAATCGCCTTGTCTAAAATTAGATAATCTTTTTGTGTTTTAGCTACAGCCTTCAAAATCTTATCCTTGTTCCATTCCAATAGAACATTTCCCATATCTAGTATGATATCCATTAACTCTCCTCCATTATGAAGTGCCACTTTCTTCAATCGTTCATTTTCCGTTTACAACTCTTTTTGATAATAGTGCCTTTGTCCAGTGTAGGGATAGTCTTTTAAGGTAAAGACTTCCTTGTAACCATGCTTTTTGATAAAAGGCTGGCGCTTGAAATTGATACGTATTCACAAAAAGCAAAGCGACAGTTTTCTCTTTTAGCTTCACTCTCTGCTTGCTGCAATAGTTTGGAGCCGATTCCTTGTCCTCGCAAAGCCCTCCTTTACAAACAAATACTCCGATTTCTAGCCAATTTCCAAAGGTCTCTGCTACTAAGCCAGCCAGGAGTCGGCCATGTTCATCTTCGATATACAGATTAAGTGGCTCGCTTTCAGCTTTTTCTCTTTTTGAACGATTATAAGAACGAATCAAATCCCTATCTCCTGTGCTTTCTGAGACTCTGTATTTTCCAATCTAATGTGCATCAAAACCCTCCTCAAAAGACACTTACGCCTTGATTATATTCCTATTTTGAAGAACTGTCAAACTTAAAAAAACTCACCAACCTGAGTTGATGAGCTTCTAACTTATTTTTCTAAATTTCCATTGGCTATAAATACCAAATGCAACAATCCAGATAGCTGAACCTCTAGCTCCCTATTACAGTTGATTCTTGTAAAAAGAGGTTCCAAATACAAAAGATAAAAGAAAGAGCATGGTCAAAGGATTTAGCAAAACGATATTGAGGGCATGAGATAACCATCTGCCATAAAGTCCTTAGACTTACGATATTTGAGATGAGCTACCATGATCAAGATGTAGATAGCGATATAAACACCTGATGAAGAAGCTGTAATCAAAGCAAAGGCATCTGATACGCCAGGAAGTACATTGATGAAGGCTGCAAAACCAATCAATACAGCAGAAGCAATGATTGCATTCTGAGGAACGTTGTGGCGTGAGAGTGTATCTGTAATAGCTTTTCAAGAAACGATTTGGTGAATCATGGGCAATTTGGTACAAGTGACGACCTGTTGAGTAAAGGGTTGAATTCAAGGCTGACGCTGCTGAAGTCAAAGACAACAAAAGTTAATCAAAGCTGCCGCCCACTTAAGACCAACAAGTTCAAATACCGTTACAAATGGTGAATCCGCTGCAGAAAGCTCACGCCAAGGAATAATAGACATGATAGCTAAAAGAGCACCACCAGTAGAAAAGATAATTCGCAAAGGAATTTCCTTAACTGCCTGTAGGCAATACTTTTCTTAGGGTCCTTGGTTTCAGATGTAGTAACACCGATAAATTCAATCATCAAGTAGGCAAAGAAAAACCATCTGGAAGGCCATGACAAAGTTCATCCCACCATTTGGGAAAAGAGAATTGATCACTGATATTTGCGAGGCTTGCTGAACCATATGGCGTTTCAAAGCCAGTCAAAGACTAGAAAGACCCCTGTTGCAATCATGGCAAGAATGGCCACGATTTTGATCATAGCAAACCAAAATTCTACTTCACCAAAAGATTTTAACGGCAATCAAGTTCACCAAGCCGAGTATTGTCAGATACAACCTGAATTAACCAAGATGGCCAGGATGGAAACCAAAAACTGAACATAATGAGCGATAGCTGTGATCTCAGCCATTCCGATAAAGACTACTGAGAACCAGTAAGACCAGACTGAGAAGTAACCCCAACCCTGACCTGAGATAACGGGTAATAAAGTTGATAAAAGGTATGTTGCTCCGGATCTTGGTACAACATTTCCCCGATAGCACGCATCATAAGATACATAAAAGCCACCCGTAATCATATAGACCAAGACGATTGACGGACCTGTCAAACTAATGGAACGTCCAGCTCCTAGAAAAAGTCCTGTTCCAATCGTTCCTGCAATGGCCATAACCTGAACATGGCGATTGGTTAACCCACGTTCCATTTTATTTTTTTCTTTTTGTGCTTATTTTTCTGAATTCATATAGTCTCCTCTAGTTTTTTTAGAATTAAGAAAAAGGAGTGATAGGAAGCGCTTTCCCTATATCTACTCCTTCTTTTTATTCCTATTAAACTGTTTTTTTCTACTTTTTAAGATTTTAACATCATAGCTTCCTACAGGTGTTTCAATCGTAGCTAGTATCACCTGTTTTTCTTACCAATCAAGGCTTGCCCAATTGGGCTTTCATTTGATACTTTTACCTGCAAAAGGCATCTGCACCCGCTGATCCCACGATGATATATACTTCTTCGTCGTCTTCACCAATTTCTTGGATAGTGACTGTTTTTCCCGATAGCAACTTCATCTTGAGCAACTGCATCGCTATTGACAATCTCAGCATAACGGATTTTTGTTTCCAAGCTAGAGATTTGTCCTTCAACGAAGGCTTGCTCGTCCTTAGCTGCTTCATACTCACTATTTTTCTGACAAGTCACCGTATGAACGCGCAATCTTGATGCGTTCTACAACTTCTGGACGACGAACTAGTTTTCAACTCTTCTAATTCTTTTTCGAGTTTTTTTCCTTTTCTTCAAGGGTCATTGGATATGTTTTTTTCTGCCATTTTTCTCAACTTTCTTTTGATTAAATTTAAATTTCTTTAGGTAGTAAAGCAAAATTATGTGGTAAACCACATAATTTTACAATGAAGACAAAGTCTTTTTTTAAAGCTTTCCTTAAATGATTTTTGGTCAGTAGCGACCTTTTTAAAAATCTGTGCCTAAACCCGAATGATTCTATCACTTCTAGACTCAGGTTCAAATAAGAGGTAAGTTTTTACTTTCGTAATTTTCGAACGCCCTAAAAACTTGTGAATTTCAGGCGTTTTCTAATCATAGCGGAAAGACTTGTGACTTGCTATTCGATCATGAAAAAGAGAGTTTTCTTCTACATTCACGAATTTAATAGCAAATCTTGTTCTAAGAGTTAGTTTGAACTACTTGATTGTGTCAATTTACTGTTAACATGCTCTGCAACGTTTCGATCATGTTCCTCTCGTGTCGTTGCAAAGTAAACCTTACCATCTTGTACATTGGCTACAAAGTAGAGATAGTCGCTCTTAGTTTGATTGATACTTGCTTCAATTGCATCCAGACTTGGACTGTCTACTGGACCAGGCATTAAGCCAAGGTTCGTATAAACATTATAAGGTGAATTGATTGTTGTATCAATTGCTGCATCATCTGCCAAGCTAATATTTTGTCCTAGTTTACCTTCTGCATAGAGAATAGCAATATTACTCTGAAGTGGCATACCAAGGTTCAAACGATTATAGAAAACTCCAGCGATCAGTTTGCGATCATCAGTTTTTCAACCCTTCTTTTTCCACAAGTGATGCGATGGTGAGAGTTCATTCACTGTCAAGTTCTTTTCTTTGATTGCAGCATAATGTGCTGACAAGTTTTTGGTCCATAGCTGCCACCATTTCATCAATCAAGCTTTCAACAGTTGTGCTTTCTTTGATGCTATATGTTGCTGGGAAAAGATAACCTTCTAAACGGTAACGAACACCACTTTCCTTAGTTGGTAAACTTTCAAGAAGGGTTGGATACTCAGCAACTAATTGAGAGATGAAGGTTTCATCTTGCACTTTTGCCAGGAAGGCATCCGCAGTCAAAGGTTCTTTAAAGTCTCCTTGAAGCTGACCAACCGTTTGTGCGATTTGATCAAGGGTATAACCTTCAGGGATTGTAAGATTTGCAAGTGCAACCTCTTGAGCTTTAGGCGTTCCCCCCTTTTGCAATTCTTTGATAATATCATCTGTACTCATGCTCTTTTTGCAAATTATAATAACCAGATTTCCAAATCATTGTAGTCTTTTATACTTAGCATAAAGGCTAAAAGATAAAACCGTGTTTTACCAATCCAGAGTTTTTCTAAGGTATCACCAATTTGCTGAAGATTGGCCCTTCTGGAATCTGAACCGTGACATACTGTTTTGAATTTGCATCAACTGGTTGGAGTGCAGATTCGACATAACGGTAACCAAAGAATCCACCCACACCTAGTAAAAATCAATAAAACAAATACTGTTACGAAAAATCCTTTTCAAGCGTGATTTTTTTCTTTTTCTTGATTGGTTTCACTGATTCTTTACGACTTCTTCTAGGAAGTTCAGTTCTAGTTTCAACTGGAGCAACTGGCTCTTGACTTGGAGTTTCTTTTGCAAGAACTGTTGGTTTCGGTTGAGGTTTAATATTCTTTCTAGCAGGACTTGGTTTTGGCCTGATTCGTACGATAAGAAACTGGAATCCTTGTAGAAATGTCAGTATGAAGTCTTTCCTCTTGAACTGGCTGAGCAGGTGCAATGAGAGCTTCAACTGGATCTACAGTAGGTACTACTGGTTCTTTAGCTACAACGGATTCTAGCAGAGTTTAACTTCTTCTGGAACTGCAACTGGATCAGTAGGGTCCTTCTGATGTCAAAGATGGACGTGGGAGGAACTGTTGGAGCTTTAGCAAGCAGTTCATCCACTAGTGAAACTGAGTCTACCATCAAGTCTTCTACAGAAGGCTCTGCTCACTAATTCTTCTGTCTTCTGACGATTACTGAAATTTGAAAACAAGGCATCGTTGCTACTCTCAGTACGTTCAATGCCATCTTCTCTTTTCAATCTTTCTAAATCTCTTAAAATTTGTTCTTTAAAACTTAACTTTTTCTTCTTCTTTGAATTTTTTCGCTCAAAGGTATTCCTCCTTGTTGATAATCCATAATATTATATCCTAAAAACTAAAGAAAAGCAACTATAGATGCCTTTCTGATGCCTAATTCGTGTTTTCCCAGACCATATCATACCATTCTTCACCAGCAAATGTCGACTTGGATTTTCCTTCATTCACAAAACCATGTTTTTCATAATAGCCAATGAGATAGTCATGGCAAGTCAGATTGATTCCCTCACGCTCATGCTCAAGAGCGAGTTCTTTTAAGAGCGGTCAATAATTTTTCGTCCGACACCTAATGCCTGAGCTTTTTAGCAATGGATAGACAAGTCACAGAAATATAGCCACCCTTTTTGATGGCTATAATCTTTAATGTCTTCTGTAAAGGACTGGTCTTGTAAATGTCGATGAGGGACTACTGGTCCCTCAATATAGCCTAGTATTTCCCCCTCTTTTTCAGCCACTAAAAAACTGGTCTTAATTTCCTTCAGATGAGCTTCAAAAACAGGACGAGGAATAGCTTCTTCAATTGAAAAATTTTCTAGTTCAATTTCAAAGATACGATCTAAATCTGTCAATCTAGCTTGTCTAATAATCATAGTTTCCTCCTGATAATAGGGATTCTGCCAACGCATGAGAAAGGCAACTTCACTGCTCCTTTCTCCATCTACGATCCCTTGTTCCACAAATCCATTCATTTCAAAGTAGGCCAGCAACTCATCCTCACAAAGCAGATAAATACCCTGGTCTATTTTTGCTGACGGGTAACTTCCTTCAAAGCTGCTAGCAACAAGGTTCCAAAGCCTTGCCCCTGAAAATCGGGATCGACAGCTAAATCTTCAAGGATGATTGAGTTCTCACTAATGAATTCCTCATCTCCGATCTCAAGCATCCATTTTCTTAAAGAGGGAATAGGAGGTGTCGTCGCAGTGATATAAGCAATCCCTTGATCATCAGGCTAGCTATAGAGAAACGTACCTGCATGCTTGCGGATACGTTCTTCTATCATTTCTCTATTCATATATTTCTAGGGTGTTTGAAATACTTTTCTTGGATCAAGCAAATCTGATTTATATCTGATTGCTGTGCTTCCCTGATTTTAATTGGAAAATTCCATGATCTTCCTTATTGAACATTGCTTGTCAAATTAGACAAGAGACGCTCGAAATGAATATTCATAAGTTTGGATGTCACCAGCTCCCTATGAAAACATAGACAGCATTGTCATGGTCTAGGAGTGGAGAAACATTTTCAACTGTGATAACTTGATGTTTCTTTGTTGATTTTATTGGCAAGGTCTTCTACCTGACATCACCATGATCCACCCTCACGAGCAGATCCATAGATTTGTGCGAGGTAAACTGCATCAGCCTGATTCAAGGCCTGAGCAAAATCATCCAACAAGGCGATTGTACGAGTAAAGGTATGTGGTTGGAAGATAGCCACGATTTCCTTGCTTTGGGTATTTTTGACGTGCAGCATCAAGAGTCGCTACGATTTCAGTTGGATGGTGAGCAAAAGTCATCGATGATAACAGTGTCATTGACAATCTTTTTCTGTAAAGCGACGTTTCACTCCTCCAAAAGTCTTCAAGTGTTCACGTACTAAATTCAAGTCAAAGCCAGCAGTATAAAGTAAACCAATCACTGCTGTGGCATTCTATGATGTTGTGGCGACCGAAAGTTGGAATGTGGAATTGGCCCCAACTCTTGACCACGGAAATGAACGGTAAAGGTTGAACCTGTTGTAGAACGAAGTAAATCGCTGGCTACAAAGTCGTCATTGTTGTCTGCTTCAAAACCGTAATAATAGATTGGAGCATTAGCCGTAATCTTACGCAACTCAGCATCTTCACCGTAAACGAACAAGCCTTTTAGTAATTTGTTTGGCATAATCATTGAAGGCGTTGAAGACATCTTCAAGCTCGTGAAATAGTCAGGGTGGTCAAAATCGATGTTAGTAATGATAGAGTATTCTGGGTGATATGGCATGAAATGGCGCTCATACTCGTCTGATTCAAAGACAAAATACTTGGCATTTTCAGAACCACGACCTGTACCATCTCCGATCAAGTAGCTAGTATCAGTGATGTGTGACAAGACGTGAGAAAGCATCCCAGTTGTTGAAGTCTTACCGTGTGCACCAGCAACTCCCATACTGATAAAGTCACGCATAAAACTACCAAGAAACTCATGATAACGTTTATAGCTGATACCATTTTGGTCCGCATAAGCAATTTCAACATTGTTATCTGGACGGAAGGCATTACCAGCGATAATTTCTAAATCCCCTTGAAGATTTTTTTCATCAAAAGGTAAAATTGTAATTCCTGCTTGCTCTAGTCCACGTTGTGTAAAGTAGTACTTTTCAACGTCAGAACCTTTGCACCTTGTGCCCCATTTGATGTAACATCAAAGCCAAGGCACTCATACCTGATCCTTTTGATTCCGATAAAATGATAGGTTTTTGCCATTTTTCTTCCCCTCTATTCGCTCATTCTAGTCAAGTTGAGCTCTTGGGCCACTCTGACGTTCTTTGTTCTTTTGTTTACTTTTTGTTATAAATTTGACTTTTCTTTTAAAAAGTCATAATTGTTTTCTTGGAACGACTTGTTTCACCATCTGAAATTGGATGTTCCACTTGAGAAACTGTTTCTGCCAAAATATAGTGAGATTGACCTAACTTCTGACTATATTTCGCAAATTCTCCTGGATTTTCCTTTTTGGAAAAGGTGCTGTCGGTTGATTTTGCTGGACGCACCTGGTTTGTCTTCGGTTGACGTCTCGTATGACTTACATCCTGAGTCAAATATCTAGCCGAGCGCTTCTTTTTCAAATCCGCGCGAGCTTCTTCACGCGCTAATTCAGCATAGGATTTTTCTTTTTTCTCAATCGGTTTTACAAGAGGCTTGGCTTCCTCTTGCTTTTTCTTCAGTGATTGGAGACCATTCCAAGTAGTTTTTGTCTTGGTAATCACCTTTTATATTACTGATGAAATCAGACTCATCGTAGAGATTCATAACTGGCATTTCTGTCAACATGACTTCATCATCTGCCACTATTGGAAATCGTTTTTGTGTCATATTTATTTCCTTTCAATACTCCATTATAGCGTAATGTCTTGATTTTTCAAGTATAGGCTCATGAAATCCCTAAAATTTCTCGTATTTCAGCTAGACTCAAACTACCACGAGACTCTGTTCCATCCAAGATTTCAGAAACAAGATTTTTCTTTTTCTCTTGTAATTCTTGAATCTTTTCTTCGATTGTCCCTCGAGTCACAAGACGATAAACTTCAACAGCCTGCTCTTGTCCCATACGATGGGCACGACCAATAGCCTGTGATTCAACCGCAGGGTTCCACCACAAGTCTACCAAAATAACTGTATCAGCACCAGTAAGATTGAGACCAACACCACCTGCTTTTAGAGAAATTAAGAATACATCGCGCTCACCCTTGGTTAAAAGCCTTTGGTCATTTCCTGACGTTCTTGAGAAGGAGTTGAGAACCAGTAATTTTAAAGGATGTCAGACCTAAGTCAGGTAGCTCTTGCTCAATACGATCTAGCATGCCTCTAAATTGAGAGAAGATAAGTACACGATGTCCACCTTCAGCAATCTGAACCAGCAAATCTCGTAAACTATCCAGCTTCCCGCTCTCTCCTTGGTAGTCCTCCATAAAGAGCGCAGGCGTATCACAAATCTGACGCAGACGCATGAGACCAGTCAAAACTCGACGCGATTTCGTTGAAATTCCGAATCGCTTACCTGTCCCAAACGCTCCTGCATCTGTTGCAGCTGAGCAAGATAGATAGCTTTTTGTTGATCCTCCAGTTCATTCTTATAGACAACTTCAATCAAGTCAGGCAACTCTGTCAAAAACCTCTTCTTTCTTTACGTCTCATGACAAAGGGTTTTGATAAATTGAGCCACTCTCTCAGTTGATAGTTTCATAAACTCCTTCTTAGCAGGTAAGAGGCCTGGTAAGACAATCTGAAAAATCGACCAGAGTTCTCCCAGATGGTTTTCAATCGGTGTTCCTGATAGTGCAAAAGACAGATGGAACCACAAATCGTCGCAAACTTTGAGCAATCTTCGTTTGTGCATTTTTTTCATGACTTGAGCTTCATCTAGAAAAAGAAAATCAAAAAGATAGGTCTCGATAAATTTCACTATCTTGACGGAAAGTAGCATAGCTTTGTCACATAAATCTGATGATTTTTCTGCCAAAATTGACTCTCGATGAGATTTTTAAGCCATGCACGACCACGACATCCAAATCTGGAGCAAACTTTTTGAAATTCATCAGCCCAGTTATAGATTAAGCCAGACGGAGCAAGGATTAGGACACTAGTATCTGTTTGAACCTGACTACTTAAAAAGGCGATAGTTTGCAAGGTCTTCCCTAAGTCCCATATCATCTGCTAAAATCCCACCAAAGCCATAATGGTGAAGCTATCTGAAGCCACTGAATTTCCTTTTTCTGATAGTCTCTAAGTTCTGCTTGGATATTCAGCTCTTTCATCGGAAAATCTTCTGGATGCGTCAAATCATGGGCCAGATTGCGAAATTCTTCGGTGAAAGAAATTTGATCCTACTCCTAAATAGATGAGATGAGGGTATAAGCTAGGGATTTACGAGCTCGAAAAGCTCCATCTTGTAGGTCCTCTATCCCTAATTCTTCTAAATCCTGACGGATACGCTTGGTCTGATCATCGAAATAGTAAACCTGATTCGAAGAGCTGATGTAATAATCCTGTTTCTCAACTAGCGCTTTCATCGCTCGATCGATTTCTTCTTGATCTATATTTTGAAAATCAAATTGAATTTCTAATAGGCTTCCCTTGGATGAGATGTGAACTTGAGGCTTCTGAACCTGATAAAGGTCTTGCAAGCTCTCAGAAATCTTTAATTCTCCAAGCGCTGCAAAGGCTGGTAAAACCTCCTGAAAGAAGGTATGAACTGCATCAGCTTTCAAACTTTTGACGCCATGAACGAAAATCTGCTTCAAATCCAGCAGATAGAGCCAACTGAAAGATTTGCTTCTCCAGTTGAATATCACTAGCAAAAAGGAAGACTCTCCAGTTCATTGCGATTCTGTTACTAAGCAAGTTTCATACTGAAACTGCATATCCAAACGAGATAGAACCGTCCTCTTCTCCTTCCATGTAGAAAGAAGGACGGAAAGACTGAATTTGAAGCGCATCAGGGGCTTTTACCTCTCCTATGTCTTTAAACTGCGACAAGGTCGAAGCTAAAAGATCTCGATCACTAGTATCAAATTGTAAAATCTTTCTACCACTTTTTATCGATAGATACTTTTTTTAATTTTTTTCTATAAGTCTAGCTTGTTCTTTAGACAGAAGATAAAATGTACCTTTTAGTAAACAAGACTTGTCCCTTATAAAAACGAATTAAGCTCTACCTGTTGAAAAATTTCATCTCATAATAGTTGGACTTTTTCTTCAATTTGAAAGGTAAACAAACCTGCTTGACCATCAAAAATCTTGAAATACAAGATGAGGGATAGCTTGAAATCTGATGGTCAAATTGGAAATGCATCTAAGCCCATCAGCAGACTAACACCCTGCTCAAAAGACAGCGGGAAATAGAGATGACGACCTTGATTTTGGAAAAAGAGGGCATTTTCAACCTCATCTTCTACAATTCTCTGAAGGAAATTTCAGAACAAATTGGCTACTTTCATCAAACTGACGAATATTCAGGAAGTTTCATAACTTTCCAATCATGTAGGGTTTACTAGTTTCTAAACACCTTCAGAAAAAGGGGATATCTCGGATTACATAAAATTTCTGTGTCTGGATAAGACCGACTCTCAAAGTCCAAATAATGCGATTAGTCCCTGCTTCAATCTGCCCTGAGCAGACAACTGATAGATTTCAGAAAGAGACTAGGAATTTGAATGGATTCTAAAAACTTTCCTCCAAAAAGTAACCTGAGTTTCAACTTCTTCTTTCTGTTCGTGCACATTTTCCAGATTTCCTAAGAGTTCCTGGCCAATCGGATCATTTTTAAGGTAATGTTCTAGTGCTGCCAAATGCACACAAAACCCTCTTTTTTGGAAAAAATCACAAGCACAAAAAACCAAATCATCATCCAGGCTATAGCGAATTTCTTCATCTGCTACACGCGCATAGAGGCGATGATCTTTCTCTTTGATAATTTCAATCTGACTAGTTTCGTAGAGTTGAGCTCCCTCCATTCGAAGCTTCCCTGGAATCAATTTAGCCATAGTTTCCCCTTTTCTTTATCTCCTAATTATACCACATTTCTTCCCTATGAAAATAGCCTTCTAGGGTACTTTTCCCTCAGAAGGCTAGCTTCTTAAAGTTTAGCGAAAAGTGATAATGATCTCGTTGGCAAACTTCTTCCAAGACAAATGTCGGCATGGCTACATTTGCTGAGCATGGAGACTTCCTCTCCCCAAAGTCCAAAGCCCACGATTCAGGATAACCTTTAGTTTACTTCTCAAGAGGCTTCTTTAACTCTTCATCACACATCATAGGCTGAAAAATCAAGCCAAATGAGAGTAGGTCCCTTGAGGTTTCATGACCTTGATTTTAGTCTCTTTTCCCAATACATCCACTACATAATTGATATGTCTTCGATGACTTGCTTGAGTTCCTCTAACCAATCCTTTACCGTATACGATAGGCAGTTTTGTCAAGCAAACACCCAAACCTGAGATTTCATGTTGATTATTGGTCAGCTAGGGCGTTTCTGGTAAAGCAGTCTCAACTTAGACTTTTCAATGACTGCATAGAATTTTTCTGTTCCAGCAATATTAAAGGTTTTAGTAGCACTAGTCAAGACGATCAGTGAAAATTCTTTAAAAGTCAGGGTTGACAGTATTGAAGGAATGATGCTTGTGACCAAGAGAGAGCAAATCTTGGTGAATCTCATCTGATACCAAGCAAAACTACCATGCTTTTTGACAGAGTTGTCCAATCTTTTCCAAACACTTCTTTCTCCCAAACACGTCCACTCAGTGATTGTGAGGATGCAGAGAACGTAGAGTTTGACATCCTCTTCGATACCAAAGTCCTTTCTCAGTTGGTCACAGTCAATCTCGAAAACAGTCCGTCCTTTTTCACCAGAGAGTTGGTAGATCAATCTACGAGTTGTGCAACTTGACATGCGCAAAGGTAGGGATAGACAGTGTGTTAATGAGCAAACCGCCTCGCCTTCTTTTGTAAAAGCTTGAATAGCTGTTGAGATAGCTGGTACATACCCTCGATAAAGACAAGAGCATCCTTTTGTCAAAGCGTAACCATAGTGTTGTGTGGCTCCCAGTTTTGAAACTTCTTAATCAATCCATCACTGGCATAGGTATACAGCCATAAACCAGTTGCTCCGCATAGTGCACGTCTGATGAGTTCAGGTAAGACTACAAAGTCCATATCCGCAATCCAGGCTGGTAGACTTCACTGTCAGTTCCTGCTTCTCTTCCATTTGTAGGCATGCGATGTCCAAAAACGATTGGGCAAGGCTTCGAAAATCATATTCATCTTTAGTCTTATCCTTCCAGGCTTGACGCAAAGTCTGCAATCAAATCTCCTGCATCCTCAATCCCACTAACAAGCGCAAGAGGTCATCTGTCAAATCCATAAGAATGGCGTACCTCTGCAGGGAATATCTGCATGAGCTTTGCGTCAGTTGGATAGGTAATGAGACTTTTCTCATGCCACCCAGACTTTCCGCAAAAGAAAATACCTTTCAAGACTGTTCAAAGATATGAGGAATGACGCTCATCTGCTACTTTAAAGGAAATCATGCCCCCACGACCTGTATGACGTAGACTTCCTTTGACAGCTGTGAATCGCTTCTAGAAAGCTACGACTTTCGTGAGCATTAGCTGAGCGCTCCATACGAAGAGACAAGGTCTTGAGACCACGAATCAATTGATAACTGTCAAATGGTAGACAGACTGCTCTGTCGTATTGAGATTAGAGTTTTTCGTATAATTCTAGCACTATTGGTCACAATCACACCAGCCAAGAACATCATTGTGCCCTGCTAGGTACTTGGTTGCTGAATGAAGGACGATATCTGCTCCATCTTCAATTGGACGTTGGTAGATCGGGGCTGTAGAAGGTGATTGTCGACTACCACTTTGGCACCCTTAGCATGAGCTAATTCTGACTGATTTTTCGATATCAAATTCCAACATCAAAGGGATTGGTTGGTGTTTCGATACAGAGAGCGTCCATCCTTTTCTAGCCTCGGCAATCAGCTCTTCTTCTGTGCTGGCATAGGGTAAAATGGAATCGGCCTTCCTGCTCCACTTGGTTGAACCAGCGGAAAGAACCACCGTAAAGTCACGGACAGCAAAGACCTTACTTCTACATGGGAAAGACACTAGAGGCCAGTACAATAGCTGACATCGCTGAGTCTAGTCGCTAGGCATAGTCTGCTGGATTCAATAGCTGCCAATACTTCTCTCTGCCTTCACTGCTGAGTTGGGTTTTTGGTACGGTATAATCAAATCCAGTGATTGACCAAACTTCTGGATGCTGATAAGTCGTTGAAAAAGTGAAGCAGTGCTACCAAAGCTACTGTCGCTTCATCTGACTTGATACCGCCTGGGCAAAATTGTGATGCATGTAATACCTGCTCACTTTACCTCCAAATCTATAGTAACTATTGTACACTTATTTGTCATCCTTCGTTTTCTTGTTTTCAAGAGCTAGTTATAGTTTCAAACTATATAAAAACGATAGTTTCCTTTGAGAAACTATCGTTTTTCTGTGAAAGACTGGTTATTTTAACGTGTTTTGCCAATTCTTCTTGGGCTTTTTATTAGATTCTTCTTTTTCTTTTCAGCCATTTTTTTCTTTAGCTTTTTCATATTCATCTTTTGTGACTGTTTTATCTTGTACTTTGAGATATTTATATGATTCAATACCCTTTATTACCAGCTAATGAATATGGTTCTGAGAAAGGAACTGTTTTTCTCAATACTGGTGTTCCCCCCTTAGAAACATTTGGAATCGCTAAAGCGCTATCTACCAACCATGCTTGGATCTCAGCATACTTTTCATAGCGTTTTGCAAGATCTTGCTCCTTATTGGCTTCTTCCAGCATTTGAGTGTAGATATCCAGTCCAACAGCCTTAGCCTTATCATTAGATTCACCAGGCTCTATACCCAGATTTTGCAACACTCCACCGCTCTTCACATTGAAAATATCAAGATAAGTTGATGGATCTTGATAGTCAGATCCCCAACCACCGTTGTAAAGATCATAATCCTTCTGAGCTGCTGTCTGAGCCAAATAGCTTGTATTGTCATAATCTTCAGTAGTGAGTTGTTGAATATCAATTACAACATTTTCTGCACCTAAAGCTGCCTCAATAGATTGTTTCATAGAGTTTGCCTCTTGGACACCTTTTTTAGCAGCTTGGTCAACTGTCATGTCCAAGTGAATAGGGAATTGGACTCCTTTAGCTTGGAGTTCTTTCTTAGCTTCTGCAAATTTGGCTTTAGCTTTTTCAGCATTGTAGTATGGATCTTGGGCATCCGCAAAGTTGATTCCTTGCCATTCCTTACCATAATTCACCATCTTAGAGGCTACTACTTCACCAAAGTCTTTTCCGTTGATACTTACGAAGTTTGGAGGAACAACCAAGTTACGCAAAATCTTAGTTGCACCATCTTCTCCCTGAGATTGAGCCCCGTAAGCTGTACGATCATAGGCAAAGTTGATGGCTTGACGGAAGTTTTTGTTAAGAACCGCTTCTTGAGTCGATTTCTTCTCAGCATCACTTGTCTTGGAAGTGAACTTATAAGATTTTCTATCTAGATTGAAAGTTTAAGAAGTAAGAAGTAGCATCTTGCAGACTATAGATGATATTGTCCTTATTCTTTTCTTTAATTCCTTCAAAACTTGAACTATTTGGATAGAAGACGAGCGTAGCTATAAGCACCTTCTACAAAGTTACGAGCCAGTGCATCTTGGTCACTACCATCATAATAGGCCAATTTCACATCATCTACAAAGACTATTTTAGCATCCCAGTAGTTAGGATTTTTCTTGAATTCGATAACTGATTTTTGAAACAAAGGATTTTCATCAAGAAGGTCCATTAGTACAAAATAGCTTGAAGGATCAACTGTTCCAAAATCATCCCCTTTTTGATTTGCAAGAACTCCGCATTAACTGGGAAGAGAATGGTTGAGGTTGTTTTTGAGTTCCAGCAAGATCTCTGGTCGTGTCAAGGTGATATTGAACCGTTTGGTCGTCAACAGCCTTAACTCCAACAGTTGAAAAGTCTGTTGTTTTACCAGTGATATAGTCATCCAAACCAGCAACGGATTCTTGAACTAAGTACAAAGCTTCTGATTTTTATCAGCAGCGTATTTCAAACCTGTCACAAAATCTTGGGCAGTTACTGGAGCATATTCTCCCCATCAGCAGTATACCACTTTAGCATCTTTTACGAAGTTTGTAGGCATAGGTCAAACCGTCCTGAGATACACTCCAATCCTCTGCCAGCGATGGGAAACGTAGTTCGTATTGGTCATTTTTCCATGAGCCCATCTACCAGATTGGCAACACGATGTCATTGGTTGCTGTACTGGTCTTTCTGCATAGATAGTTCAAACTAGACGGATCGCCAGAATAGACATAGTGTATGTTTTAGTTGAACTAGCTGAGTAAGCTAGCCGCCAATAGTGAGACCGGCACTTTAGGCAAGGCCTGCCAGCGTCGAGATATTTTGCCTTAGACTTTTTCATATTCAGAACCTCCAAATTTAAATATTTGTACTCATTATACAGCTATTTGGCTCTAGTCAAGCAGATTTTATCTAATTTTTACCAAATTATAGATTTTCTACTAATTTTATATTTTTATCCTATTTAAATAAAAATGAACAATTTAAACTCTCGAGCAGAAAGTTCAAATTATTCATTTTATTTATAAATCTTTATGATAGTTTTTAAACGTGCTCGTAGACGATCTGCTTTGAGCCTGTCCAATGACCTTATCTAAGAGTCGAGTCTGAAGAGTCATGATATCCGTAGAGGCCCACCACCTATAGTTCCGATTAGAAGCTACGTAGATGAAAGCTCCAGAAATCGACTGATGGTTGGAAGACAAAGCTAATCATCCATTGCAAGAGTCCTATAGAATAAAACATAACTAGTGTCAAAATAGCGTACTAAATTGTTCTCTTCAAGATAAGCTTACGACTGTGCACCTGTCACCTGCAGATATCACGATACGATCAAGACATTCAGGATGATGAGACCGATTGTCGTTGAAATGAGAGGACATAACTATGGAAAATCGCTATTGATGGTAATTGTAGAACGATCTGGCAATTGAGCCATAGATACAAAGTACAAGACTGCCTTGTAGTTACGGAACATGGCCTCAGAAGCATAGGGGACAAGACCATGCTACAAAGCAAGAATGGTTGACTGTAAAACTGCGAAAGACAAACAAGCCCCATAGCCAAACTCATCTGGCTTACTGCAAAAGACTGTATAGAGTGGTTCACCTACCATGACTACTCCAAACTGTTGCATGGAAGTAGGAATAAGAAGAGCATGGTGATACTATCTTGCACCAAACGAGCAGCTGCTGCAAATCCCCCTGGACATAGTTCTCCGTCAAGAGTGCAGACTAACATCACTCAATCGAAACTCCAACCGATATGAGAATCATGGTGATTTTATTAGGATTGGCAGAGAAAATAAGAAAACATGACAATTAAGTCTTCATTACTATAGTTGGTAAAACCACTTCATGCTATTGATAAAAGGTATTTTGGTCCAAGATTTGGGAAAAGCTGAACAGCCGAACCAGTCAAGATAAAAAGGAATAGCTTCTTAATGCGTATCAACCAAAGAGACTCTTACTATCAATCTTATCTCGTGTTTCAAAAACTTTTGTGCTATTCTTCTTTGTATAGGTATGATCAAGACTGCAAAACTAGCTACTACATTCCACAAAGGCCGCAAAGGTAGACTGGCAACTCGCTGATAGATAATCTTTTGAACCCAGCTTCATGATGATAAAGGCTGCTAAGAGCATCCAGATCACACGAATGACCTGCTCAGCAGATTTGGCTCATGGCGTATAGGCTTTAAGATTATTCATCCCTTGGAAAAATCCACGAATTACACTCATTGACGGAAAGATCAAGACAGCCCAAGCTAGACTCTGCATAATGGGGATGGAGCTCTACCACGACACCAGAAAGGTCTGCTATACCACGGGGCAAAGAGATACAGATTAAAGCAAAGACCACACCAAGTCCTGTCATAAAGCTCAGGAAAGCTTCGAATCAGGGCAAAACTATGTTCTTCCTCATGCATGGTGATTGTATGGCGACCTGCTTTAGCGACCGCCACTGGGATACCTGCTGTCGAAATCAGCAAGAACCAAGCGTAGATATTGTAGCCCATAGTGAAGAGTCCATTGGCCTTAGCAGCTAAGTCCCCATCCAGATATACCAAGGGACGATGTAAATGAGCTCCGGAGCAGGCGACTGATAAAGTTACTATTGTAAGCCAAGCAGTCCTCGTAACATCTGGGGCTGCTGATGATTGTTTTCGTTAGACATAACTTCCTCATTCATTTTTAATCACTAGGAAAGTTCTTATCTTCCATTATAAACTTTTCCTTGATACTTGTAAAATCAGACTTTCAGTACATAACAGAAAGTATGATAAAGATTGAGAAACGATATTAGATATTTTAAAGAAGGATGGTCTCTTCCGTGAGATCATCGACCAAGACATTACCACTACTACTACAAGGACATGTTGTGGATAGCATCATGTTACGATAGCAAACAGCTCGGGAAAATAGTCTCTTTTTGTCAAAAGGAGCAGCCTTCAAAAGAATTTCTATTTCGGCAATGGTCATGGGACTTGGTTGTACGGCGGAGCAGGATCATGGTCGGTATTCTGCATTGTCGTTAGCACATAGAAAGCTATGAGTTTGATGCCATGGAGTTTTATGGCAACCCTCAGGAGAAACTTAAAATCCTTGCTTTCACTGGCACCATAGGAAAAACTACAGCAGCTTACTTTGCTATACAGCATCTTAGGTCGTCAACATCGTCCAGCTATGTTATCAACCATGAATACAACTTGGACGGCAAGACTTCTTTAAATCCGCCCTTGACTACTCTGAAAGTATCGACCTCTTTGACATGATGGCCCAGGCTGTTGATAATGGTAGAACTCACTCATCATGGAAGTATCGATCGTTTCTACGGTTAAACGAGTCTACGGCTGTGACCCTTTGATGTCGGTGTCTTCTCTAAACATTACTCCTGACCATATTGGTCCTATTGAGCATCCTAAACCTTTGAAGACTATTTACCACAAACGTCTCTTGATGAAAAATAGCCGAGCAGTTGTCATTAATAGCGATATGGACCATTTTCTCAGTCTTGAAGGAACAAGTGAAAATCAAGAACATGACTTTGTGGTAGCCAGTCAAGTAAACTAAATCGAAAACTCCAAAAGTTTTTAGCTTCTCAGCCACTGGTAAATTAGCTGGCGGACTACGCTATCCAGTTGATTGGACATTTTCAACCAAGAAAACTGCAGTCGCTGCCGGATCGCTTTGCCTTCGTTCTAGGTGCTGTCTGGAAGATATCAGGGATTGGGACTCACTCGCGTCCCCTGGACGTATGGAAGTTCTCACTCAGAAAATGGCGCAAAAGTTTTCACTGACTAGTACCACAATGGTGACAGTCTTGAAAAACTAATCTCAGTTGTTGAAACACATCAAACTGGAAAGATTGCTGTAGTGCTGGTTCAACTGGAAACAAAGGGAGAAAGCCGTCGCAAGGACTTTTGGACTCTCTCAATCAACATCCTGAAAATTCAAGTCTTTCTAACAGCTGATGATCCAAACTACGAAGATCCGATACTATTGCAGATGAAATCAGTGTTATATCCATCATCCTGTAGAAAAGATTGCTTTCGATCGCGAGCAACTATCAAGGCTCGCTATGTCTGTTACAAGTCAAGAACTGGATGCAGTGATTTTCCGCTGGTAAGGGCGAGCCACTGCTACCGAAATCATCAGCGGGATAGCGAAGACTCACCGCGGAGATGCAGCTGTTGCAGAACGTTATCTATAATAGCTTAAAGAAGGCTGGAAAAGTCCTAGCCTTTATATATATAAAGCATAAAGCGTTCTTTA
>BNJU01002509.1_pt1 | contig 48084 bp, 52 predicted proteins | sample 8539281 | NCBI WGS metagenome assembly BNJU01 (sample SAMD00202456, study PRJDB9452) | human saliva metagenome | isolation source: human saliva | place: Japan
TTCGGCAAAAAGCTCTTAAGCTTTTCTTTAAAAGTTCCTAACCTTTTTCTAAAAAGCTTAGGAGCTTTTTCTAGTGGTTCTTAGTTTGATAAAATTTTTATTACTATCTTTGCTGTTGGTTGCCCATGACAGCCACCTTTGTGGGTCTTATGGTCTCGACTCACATAGGCTAACAATGTAGACCAACTTTATGCATACTATGGCAAACAAGCCTTTACAATTTATCTTGACTGAGCGCAGCTCAATGTGGAGCAGGCAGGTGAGAAAACCGTACAGATTGCCCAACCTACAGGACGACACCGTGTAGATTTCCGCAACTTCTGCGAACGAGTGTCTAAGTCTACTACTTTCAATCCACAGGAAGTGGCGAGCAGTTCTTAATCTGCCACTGAAACCGCACGCGACATCGTGGCTAACGGCGACATCGTGGACTTTGGCGACCTCGGTACGCTGAAGCCATCGTTCAAAGAGTAAAAAGCCGTTGAAGTGGGTACGCCTTTCCGTGCGCAGGTGCATATCGAAAAAGCCTGTGGTGCGTCTGGTGGCATCAACCAAGTATTTCACGCTGACCGATGTTGCTTATGAGCAGGGTGACGAAGGAGACTAAGAAGAAAGAAGAGGGCGGTATCGGGAAAAAGAAAGCCGGGACCAGAGCCTGAACCTGTCCCAGAACCGTAAAGTGCGCCTAACGGTTGTTGTGAAAGAATCACAAACCTTGTGAGTAAAAGAATTGGCGCTCGGGCAAAGTTGATTGCTGGAGCGAGCCTTTCTCTTTTAACTTCAAATGTGTGCACCCATACCCATAGAAGGGTCTAAACATCGTCTTATCAGCGGGTTTGTGGAGGCAAGTGCGTCTGAGATGGCAGAAACGATACGGGTATCGGTATAGAAGGAAGTCAGTACACTTGCCTTGATGCTCTCCCAATACCGCTTGGCGGTGTTGGCATCTACGGCTTCACGATAAATCATCTGCTTGAGCTGCTGGGTAGGTTCAAAGAGATTCTGCTCTGATTTGCTCAATAGCGTATGTCATTGGGGTTATCTGTGCGGTTGAGTACACATTTCAAGCCACCGAAGCCTTGGTAGTTCTGTAAGATACTTTTCTCAGCTTCGGTGGCTTCGCGGCGTTCTTTTTCCAGGCGCAAGACCACACGGATAGCTTCCGTGTTGGCTTGCAGGACTTCTTTCTTATTGTATGCCATAGTGTTTTCTTTTAATAAGTGGAGGTAAAAAGGTCGGGAGATATAAGTATTACCTCCCGATCTATATCTGTAAATCTCCGTTTCTGTCGGGATTATTTTCCTCTTTGTTTTCCTTTCTTGTTCTCAAACTCAAAGGAAGTGGCGTAGATCTTTGCCCAGAACAAGTCGGGCATTGAATTTCTTACCTGCCTTGCTGGTTAGCCCTTTAAGGATAGGCGTACGACCAGAACTTATCAAGTCACGGATATTATCTTCAGAGAGAAGTATGCTGCAGACTTCACGAAACACATGGAAACCACAGGTTTCATGTCTGCACTTGGCTACCTTGGCATAGATGCCAACACTCTGCTGTCCGCATTTTGGGCAGCGGTAGACAGGATAGGACTTCTGCTCTGAAGAAAGTGAGAGGAGTTCCTCGCAGATTGTTCCCACGTATGAATTAATGCCCTGTGCAAACTTATCAGATGGCATCTTTCCTGCTTCAATAGCAGCAAGTGCAAGTTCCCAACTACCTGTCATTCTCCGCATTGGCAATCTTTCTTGTCCTTTGACAATCTCATAGACAGCTAAGCCTTTCTCGGTAGGTATGATGGATTTCTTGTCTCTTCGGATATAATCACGGAGAATCAACGTTTCGATGATGTTGGCACGGGTGGCTGGTGTTCCAATACCACACTCTGCCATTACCTTGCGCTTATCGTCTTCCTTCACATACTTGCCTGCGTTCTCCATAGCAGAAAGCAGTGTCGCTTCTGTGTAGAGAGGTTTAGGTTTGGTCTTATGCTCGGTGATGTCCGCATTGACAAGTGATAGGACTTCACCTTCTGTTAAGTTCGGCAATGAAGACAAAATATGTTCATCACCATCTTCTTTCTTATCTGCTTCCGCTTCTTTACCTTTCTGTACGGCTTTCCAACCTAAAGAGATTTGTCGGCATGCTTTCCAACTAAAGGTGTTGGTGCCATCTGTGAACCGTACCTGCATACGCTCTTCCTCGGAATCGGGAGAAAAGGCTTCGACAAAGCGATTGACTACCATTTGATAGATAGTTATTTCATCTGTCGACAATCCTGATGGTGGCTCACCTGTCGGGATAATGGCGTGGTGGTCGGTAACTTTGGCATTGTCCACAGAATGGCGGTTAAGTGGATTGGATAGTGTCTTGCCTATCTTGCGTAGCAGAGCGGGTATTTCCTCGAAAACATCCTCGCTGATGTATCGGCTGCCAGTGCGGGGATAGGTCGTGGTTTTCTTCTCATAGAGACTTTGGGCTATCGAGAGGGTTTTGTCTGCAGAAAAGCCGTGGCGTCTGTTAGCATCTTTCTGCAAGGCTGTAAGGTCGTACAAGAGTGGTGGCGGTGTATCAGCCACCTTTCTTACGACCGATTCTACTGTAAGCTGGCTCTGACTGCGAAGCGTAGCGAGAGCAGTCTGTGCCAATGCTTCATTCTCATAGTCTTTATAGCCAATGGCTTTCAGTGACAAACCCTCTTTTTCTGTGAGAACGGATAATTTCCAAAATGGTACGGAAGAAAAATCACGATTCTCTATGTACCGACGGCAGAGCATAGCCAATGTCGGGGTCTGTACCCGTCCCAAGGAATAGCCGCCTTTGCGTGCAATGGACAGGGCACGGCTGGCATTGATACCCACGAGCCAGTCAGCTTCGCTTCTTGCCTTGGCAGAATGATAGAGATTGTCGTAATGGATACCAGGCTTGAGGTTGGAAAGTCCTTCACGAATAGCCTTATCGGTAAGTGAACTTATCCAAAGACGGTCGAAAGGCTTTCTACAACCAAGATGTTGGTAGATATAGCGGAAGATAAGCTCACCCTCTCGTCCTGCATCAGTAGCGACGATGATACGGTCCGTCTTGTCGAAGCATGAACGGATGACTTTAAGTTGCTTCAATGCTGCAGGGTCTGATATATACTCCTTATCCTTACGTACCTGTCGTACCACTAACTGAAAATGGATTGGGACGAGATGGGTAGAGTCTTCAACCTTATAAAGCAGAAAAAAACCGTAGGGTTTCGGGCATAGCAAGGGCGATGAGGTGTCCCATTGCCCAAGTTACCACATAACCGTTACCTTCTAAAAAACCGTCTTGTCTGTTGTTTGCTTCTACGATACGGGCTATATCTCTGGCTACCGAGGGTTTCTCGGCAATAATACATATATTCATTTGTTTTTATAATTTTAATTTGTAACTTTGCACCAATATATTTTCTGCACTTTGTGTGGAATATCATCAGGCTTTGGTATAATCAGTCATATACTGCCTTTATTGATAAGTTTTACAGCAGATTGCTTGACAATCTTAAGTTTTACCAGAAAGGAGAAACAGTTTATGAATTCAAATTATATTATATTGGCTCTTGGGGTTGTGGCAGATAAAGACCTTTGTACATAAAGATGATATATTCCTAATACATATAGTGATTAACCCCGCTGCCGCCACATACAGAGACTCGCTTTTGCGAGTCTCTTGTTTTTTACATCTTACGTCCGCGACGCTGTTGTTTTTTCTCGTCCTGCTTCTGCTTTTGGGCGGCAGTGGGCTGCGTCTGCCCGGACTTTAACGGCTCATTTACGTTCTTGGTGGCTTCGTTGGTCTTGCCGTGGTTGTTCACGGCTACCTGCGTTGTGTTCTTCGGCTACTGCAACCACCTTTTCTTTGCTGGTTTCCTGCTTCTTGTCAGGATTCCACTTGTAAAAGCGTGGGCGGTTCTGATCCTTGTCCATGCGAACGTATGCGTTGAAAGGTTGCCCTTGTTTATCCACCATATTCTTTAGATATAGTGTGCGACCGCTATCCAATGCTTCACGCTGTTTATCTGATAACTCTAAGCCGCAGAGCTTATGGGGTACACCTTGCTGCTGTGTCTGTTTGTGTTCCTGTCGTTCTCTTAAACTCTTGTTGTCACCAAAGATGAACTCAATGCCCTTTCGCTCGGCATTGACCTGAAGCAGTGGCATTAAAAAGACTTGCCGCTCTTGGCAGTCATGCCTTCAACCTTCACGGCTTTACCTTCCACAAGGTCTTTATACTGAGCGTCAGAAAGAGTCACACCCTTGATTTCCTTGAGGGATATTTACACGGTCGGCACGCAGGGCTATGATTTCATTGGTCTGCGGGTCGATAGAGACATCAAAGCAGAGAAAGGCTCAGCGTTCTTGGGAGTCACTTCGATGGTTTTTACCGAGATTGCCCGTAGTAGAAGTGTCTCCTTTTTCTTCGGGAGAGAACTTGCTAGCCCATATAGGGAAAAATCAAGCTGTGGTTCTTTTTCTCAGAGGATGAATTGCCAAGCCGACATTGCCGTTATCGTCCGTGCGGAAAGCAAGGCGGGCTTCAGTGTAGATAGTAGTGTCTCCAATAGGTATGGCAATCGTCAGAGATTGCTCTTCTGCCAATTGAGCATCTTGTCTAATTCTCCACTCTGCTCCAATCTTTCACAGGGAAAGACCGAGAGCGGCGAGTTGCTTCCAATCAACCTTCGACTCATCGATGGCAGTAGCATTCTTCTGCTGGGGCAGATAGTCCTCAAAGGAACGCCAATCTCTGCCAGTTGCTGTTTGTTTTCGGGCTTCTCACGGCTTTGCAGCATGGTACGCAGGTTGTCCACGCCCTGCTCCACATTGTCTGCCAATACCTTGTACAGTCCAAAAATGAGTCAGGTTATTGAACTGTTTGAGGAAGTTGGTCATGAAGTTCTTCAGAAGTCCATCCCTGTTGTTGAACTTCAAGAATGCCCGCTTGGTTAGCAGCGATTGCTTCGGTGCTTTTAAGGTTTCCCTTGTCGTCAACACTGGAAATGACGGACAATTTACCCGCTTCCTTTTTCATTCTTCACTTCCGTGCGGTCTTCCAAGACCAGCACATAATTATCATTGTTATTTGATTCCATTGCTTGATAATTTTAATGATGAATACTGTTATCAAGCGGCTAAATTATAGGTATATGAAGAGATGAAAAAAAGTTTTTCGGGAAAAGTGGAAATAAAAAGGAATTTATGGGAAACAATCTATTATGTTTAGTTTATGGTAAAGCCTAAATATCACTTTATTAGAATATAGTTTCTATAATAAGAAAAATTCCCCAATTATCACGCTGGATAAGTGGGGAAACTCTTTCGAACTGTATGGTTTAATCCAAACACTTTTTTTATGATTTCATCGCTGATGCCATTTTTCTTTCATTCTTTCAGCAACTACTTTTTTTATAATTATTTACTTCATGGTTGTGGAATATCATGTGTCCAAGTTCCTCTAAAAGCATTTTTCTATACGCTTTCTGCCTTGTTCCGTATTCAAGTCAATATCGGCAAACTTTGAACGGTCGCGATGGAGATTGAGATAATATATGCCACCTATAATCAATGCCGATATGGCTGATATGTCAATATCTTTAAATTTCTCTTCATAGGAATTGGCAAGAGGTAATGTGTGCATTTCCCTGAGCATAGCTGTACGAACCGTGGTTTGATTTCCTTCTGCTATTTCCCAACGCAGTAATTCCAACATTACGGATTTGTCCTGAAGTGCCTTATGTACATCCTTGAAAATACTGATATAGCCCAATTCTGAATCAGTAGGAAATGGAATATCAGTCAGGACATCCTTAAACCAATAGTCATACCTCTTAACGAATTCATCATAAAATTCGCTAAGATTGTCATATCTGTTATAGAACACAAGCGGCTCTATTCTGGCTTTCTTGATAAGCTCTGTCACCAGCATTGATGCAAAGCCTTTTTTCTTAATCAGACTTTCTGCTGCCTTGATAATGTCTGCCTGTATATCGACGTTTGTCCTTCTGTATCTTTTGGGTTTATTTTCTTCTTCTGCCATCTAAAAAGGTGTTGATTTTCTAATTTCCACAAGGGCGGTAGTTTATTGTACTAATAATACTGCCCAAGTTATGCCGCTTTGGATATTGCCGCATTATATAATACTGCTTGCAAATATACATATTTTTTGCAACAAATCCTTCTGTTTCTTTTATTTTATATCCTATAGCCAGTAAAAGGAATGTTACAAGTATTGAACTCCTTGTATCAAAGTCCTTTCTATATGCTATCTACAGACAAAATAGAGAATCTGTGTTTAACATAAGTCATACACTTTTTATATCAAAGTATGTAACAGATACTGAATATGAGCAACTGGTAGACGTACCATTACTGCAAAAAACTCAAAGACTTTGACTTCTTCCAGTTTTAACCAGACTTGCAAAAGCAGCAGGCATTCTGCAAGATAGAATAAGCGCAGTAATTATCAATAAAAATATTTACACTATAGACTCCCAATATTGCTTAAAAACGGACATTAAACCGTCTTTTGGGTAGGCTTGTAACTAACAGATAGTTAGGAGATTACAAGATAATATAAAAAAGGTACTTAATTCGGCTTCAAAAGGGCATCTATTAAACGTCAAGTAAGGCTTGATTGAAATGCAATTAAGCATCTATAAGTTCTCAATAGTAGGAAAAAATATTACAAAGTAATGGATAGAAGATGATTAGTGACAGGTATTGAGGAACGGTGCTGTTGGATAAAAGAATATTAGTATTTATGTTCATTACTAGTGAATAGCTACTAAAGTATAGTAGAAAGTTATTTATTACTAATTTTAATTCTTCTAAAAAAAAATGCTGCAACATGTCATTATAAACAATAAATATTGTATATTTGCAGGCGAAACATTACAATAAAACAATGGAGAATACAAAATCAAAATACATTTGCTTTGGTAGCATTATGGGGATTATATTCCTATTGCGTCGGGGGAGTGTCTCTCGAGGTGTTGATAGTGAACCCGGGAGCAATATTTTACTACGGAATATCATATCGATTTGATGGGGCAAACTATAACTACTGAGGGTATTATTGGTAAATCAGAGTTGGATAAACCACAAATACAAGTAAAAGACAATAGTGTTTAAATCATTGAAAGAAAAGGAAATGGCTATACCTCAATATGTGGGTTATACTCAAATTTTAGTGAACGGCAACAGCAAAAACTACAAAATTCAACGCATATATTATGAGACATCTTCTGTTATTTTTATTTAGTGCAATATCATTTACATCCTTTGGTAGAGAACTTAAAGGTGTAGTAATGAATGCAGAAAAAGCAACTATACCTTTCGCGAATATTCTAATATATGCACCCAAATAGTACTATACCTTTGGGAAGAACGGCAACAGATGAAAATGGAAGGTTCACTATTAAAGATCTTACCCAAGGAAAAATATTAACATTTTCCTCTATTGGTTATAAAACTAAAACATGGCTATATGATGGACAGGACTCTGTAAATATCATATTAGAGGAGGAAACTCAAGTGCTTAAAGAGGTTGTTGTCAAGGGCCCAAGATACAAGAAGATGGTGGATAGATTAATAATATATCCAAATAAAGAACTTAGAGAAAGTACCAACAATGTATGGGGAGTGCTTGATAGACTTCATTTGCCTAATGCTATTGTTTCCAAAGAATCAATTGGAATTACTATGTTTGATGGAAGAAGCGTTGCCTATCAAATAAATGGTGTGCCAGCTACTGCTGAAGAATATCTTGCAATCTCACCCAACCAGATAAAGTCAATTGAGTTTATAGATAATCCTGGTGTTAGATATGCTACACAAAATTATGGTGGAATCCTTAATGTAAAAACTAAAGACGGAATAAAAGGCTATGGGCTCGGATTCAAAACGATGGATGCTGTCACGACTTTATCAAGTGAAAATAATATTTTTCTAAAACTGAATAACGTAAAGAATCAATTTACGTTTATCTATGACAATAAGTTCAGGCATTATACCAAGAACAGAAATGACACAAGGCTTGTATCTGTTCCCCTTTCTCTCTCACTTGTAAAAGAAGGAGATGACTCACCTTATAGTTATCAGCAACATAGCCTTAAAGCTGTGTATAGTCATGTTGCAAAATCATTTCTTTTGAATGTTAATTTCAATATAGTATTCTACAATAATGACAGAGATGAAACCTTACAGAAAGTATATGAATTTGATAACCTCATAGGTAACTCCGTTCTAACACCCAAGTACAAATCTAATTTATATTCATTAGACATATATGCGTCTCAAAATATTGCGAAAAAAAGATAATCTGATATTTGACTTGCTGACCACATACAGAACCAGTAATTATCGTTATAATTTTATGGAGATAAATCAACACTCCATGAATTTATTTAACTATCAGTATGATGTGCACGGTAAACGATTATCGTTTATTCCGGAACTCTTATATGAACATAAGATAAGTGACCTGAACAATCTTACTGTAGGAGTAAGAATAAATTATGCCAGAACAAATAACAACTATAGTCAAGATATAATGAAGAAAGACCACTCTGATAGCTATGACATACTTAGTTATGCACAATTGCTTGGTCGCTATAAGAATCTAAGTTATCAGATAGGGGTTGGAGGGAATATTGTTAGCTATAGCAAGGACAGTATCTCCTATACAAAAAAATTTATGCGACCCATGATTAAATTTTCATATACGCCAATAAACCATTTTACTTTCTCTTTCAATGCAGAACTTATTCCCCATGTACCAGAGTTGGCAGATATGGCAAATGTCACAAGAAAGTTGAATTCCATTGAGATTGAAAAAGGTAATCCTTACTTACGTCCTTACGTAGAATATAACAATAAATTTGATGTCGCCTATAATATCAACAGATTATATTTTCAGTTAGCTTATTTGTATAGTTTTAGTCGTCATCCTTTTGCCCCGAACAGCTATATTGATAATGGTAATATTTATTATATTACAGATGAATATAATAAAAGTCGAGTTCATGCCCTAAGTACCTTTGTCAATTATGAAGTTATTAGAAACCGGTTAACGCTATCGGGAGCCTGCACGTTTTCAAAAAATTTATTTCAGAAAGACAATATTGAATACACGAAGAATATCTGGAACTACTATGTACAAGCTGGCTTGAACTTAACAAAGAACTTGAGTATGAATTTTGGTATTATTAATAATCGTAAGGAACTTAGAGGTAATCTTTACTTAGCACAGGAAAATGCCGTCTATTTCTCCACATCTTATCATCTAAAACAATGGATGTTTACCGCAGGTATTTGGGATCCATTTAGAAGTGAGATTAAACTTTCCGAGAGAAAATATATTAATAGCCAATTTAATAAAAATATTGTATCGTGGAATGCAGACAAAGCTAATATGGTGTATATACAAGTTTCGCTAAACCTCAATAAAGGGACACAAATCTCAAGCATTGAGGAAAAATACAAAACATTGACGACGAGGATGGTATTCTTAAATAAAAAAACATAAATTTAAAAACTATTACAACATGATACAATGTTGTGTGGCGTAGCATGCCTAGAAATGATTTGTGAGTATTATAATAAAAAAATATTCCGCAAGTTATCTGTCTACAATCTGTCGTCCAACAACAGAAGGCGTTTCCATGCTGAGCATCAGGAATACAGCATATGTACTGGGGTTTGATTGTGAGTGTGGTAAGATAAATCTTGATGGAATAAAAAAACATATCCGCCCCCTGTATCCTCCATTGGAATCAAAAACCACTTTGTGGTGCTGTATAAAAGTAAAGAAAGGAACGACCTTCTACATCGCCGACCCGGCAAAAGGACTTGTAAAATACAACCTTGAAGAGTTCCAGAAGCACAGGATTAGCACACAATCGGATGGTGAGGAAAAAAAGGTATTGCGATGTTCTTAGAGCCTATGCCTGATTTTTTTATGAAAAAGCAGATGAGACGAACAGATTAAAGAGGAACGCTCGCTCAAGTTCCTCTTTCGTTATATAAAGAAAGTATCGCAAATATTTCGGACAGATTGTCTTGGGCTTGCTTGTGGGTAGCTTGCTACAACTCATCCTACCTTTCCTCACGCAAGCCATTGTCGATGTGGGTATCAAAAAAACCAAAACATTGGCTTTATTTGGCTGATACTCTTAGGGCAACTTGTTCTTACCGTGAGCCGTACAGTCATCGACTTTATCCGTCGTTGGCTCTTGCTGCATATCTCGCTGCGTATCAACATCTCTTTGGTAAGCGACTTTTTTATCAAATTGCTCAAATTGCCCATGTCGTTCTTCGATACCAAATTGATGGGCGACCTTATGCAGCGTATGGGCGATCACAGTCGTGTGAACACGTTCCTGACACAGCAAACGCTCAGCATCGTGTTCTCGCTCTTTACCTTTGTGGTGTTCAGTATTGTGTTGCTGTCCTATAATTGGCTTGTCTTTACAATCTTTATGCTCGGCAGCCTACTCTATGGCGGTTGGCTTGCGCTATTTCTTAGGCACAGAAAGGTACTCGACTACGAATTATTTGAACAGCAAGCCATCAACAACAACAAGACTTACGAGTTTATCACCTCCATACAGGAGATAAAGCTACAAGACTGCGAACAGCGCAGACGCTGGGAATGGGAAGATACGCAAGTCGACCTCTTCGGAGTGCAGATGAAATCGCTGAAACTCCAGCAGACGCAAGAGGCAGGAAGTATCTTTATCAACGAACTGAAAAACATCGTTATCACGGTGGTGGCGGCAACAGCCGTCATTCACGGACAACTCACGCTGGGTATGATGCTTGCCGTACAATATATCATAGGGCAACTTAATTCACCAGTGGAACAGTTGATGAGTTTCTTCTATTCGGTGCAGGATGTTAAGATAAGCCTTGAGCGTATCAATGAGATACATCGCATGGATGATGAAAATGGAAAGCAAGGATTGGAAACGGCTGTGAAAAGAAGAAAGTAAGGGAATAGAACTTGAAGCCATAAACTTCAAATACGACCCACACGCACAGAAAACTATCATAGATAATGTAAGCCTCACAATCCCAAAAGGCAAGGTAACAGCCATTGTCGGAGCATCGGGTAGCGGAAAAACTACGCTCATCAAACTTATGCTGGGCTATTATCCTGTGCTGGGTGGACAAATCACCGTTGGTGGAACAGATATAAACACGCTTAATAAAAAGTGGTGGCGCAGACAATGTGGCGTGGTGATGCAGGACGGTATAATATTCTCTGAGTCGATAGCTCGCAATATAGCCGTAGATGATGGGGAGATAGACAAGGAACGATTGCAGAAAAGCTGCCGAAAATAGCCTGTATTCATGATTATGTAATGGGACTACCGCTAAAGTACAACACAAAAGATTGGGCGCGATGGGGTGAGGTTTGAGTCAAGGGCAGAAACAACGTATCTTGATAGCGAGAGCCGTGTATAAGAGCCCCGACTATATCTTCCTTGACGAGGCCACCAACTCTCTTGATGCCAACAATGAATGCATGATTGTGGAACATCTGGACGAGTTCTACAAAGGAAAACTGTAATTATCGTGGCACATCGATTAAGCACGGTGAAGAATGCTGATCAGATAGTGGTGCTGGATAAAGGCAGGATAGTGGAAATCGGTAACCACGAAGTACTCACAATAAAGCGTGGTATATACTATAATCTCGTGAAGAATCAACTTGAACTTGGTAGTTAATTTGTAAATTCTATAACATAAAAATTTAACAGAATGAAGCGTAAACACTTATCTTTAATCTTGATTTTATTTGCATGGACTAATATTTATGCACAAGAAATCGAACAGAATGATTCTTTAAATTACAAGTTACAAGAAGTTGTAGTCAAAGCAAAACAGACTGCAACAAAACTGGTTGGTAGTTCGCTTGTTTCAAATATTGCAGGTTCAAACTTACGAAATGCAGGGAATGCTCTTGATGTTCTTCAGCAACTACCTTTGCTTACCATTGATGATAACGTTGTTTCTGTAACAGGGAAAGGTGTACCTGTTATCTATATAGACGAAAGACCCTTACGTGATAATACCGAATTACGGCAGTTACAATCTACAAATATCCGAAACGTAGAACTGATACTTGCCCCTGGCGCACAATATGGGAGCACCACAAAAGTTGTACTTAAAATCTCAACAAGAAAGAAATTTGTACATGGACTCAGTATAAGTAATGAGATCGAAACACGTATACGACGTAAATGGTCTATGAATGATATGCTCGATTTCAGTTATCATTCCGCTAAGTTGGAACTGTTCGGCACTGGTTATTATGACCATGACAATAGTCTGATAAAAGGCTCGACAATAAACAGACTAACCTACGAAGCAATACCGACAGAGATTGGTACGACATTTAGTAGCAAATACGCTGAAAATAATGCAATGGGGAAGATTGGCTTTAATTTTTCAGAGGGGAATCATTCTTTTGGTGCATATTACCGCTTTATGTATTCTCATACCAATCCGTTAAATATTGGAACCGAATGGATGAACTCAGAGTCCCTTCTTTCTCGCAAAATATCCAGTGAAGGCAACATGCGCAACCATCTCATATCCATTTACTATGACAACATGTTTGTCGGAAACAAACATTTTCATTTTGACGGAAACTACAGGGGCTCAAATGATGACAAATTCAATGAAACGAGCTACAAGAGTTATCAACGACAGAATGTAAATTCAGTTCAAAACCAAACTAGTACACTTTGGGCAGGTAAAGCATATCTTGATTTTTCATTCGTTGGAGGAAATATAACTGTAGGAACACAGGATTCCTATACCCATACAAAACTGGATTACAGAATGCTTAACCAAACAGTGGAAACTTATATCCCTTCTTCTCTTACCGATGCAAAGCAGACTTCTTTGGCAGCTTTTACTTCGTGGTCAAGACAGTTCGGAAAATTCAGTTTGTCCGCTGGATTGAGATATGAGTATGTTGATTATCTTTTCACCGTTGATGGGGAAAAGGATACTGATGTAAGCCGCACCAATCATTTCTTCACACCAGATATATCACTGAGTTATTCTTTCAATGAGACCTTTATGGTAAATCTAAGCTATAAGATGGCTACTGTCAAGCCGCCTTATTCACAATTAACGAGTGGGACAACCTATGCCGGTGAACACGAAATAGAGGGAGGTAATCCGATGTTGCGTGATGAAAAAATGCAAGATCTTCAATTGTTCGGACAATGGAAAGACTTTATGTTACAAGTGGACTATATAAGAAGCCTTGATACCTATGCTTTCGTAAAACAGATTTATCCCGCATCGACGCTCCAAATGCTTCTTCATCCTGTCAATGTCAATGTATCTGAATTGAGCACATGCCTTATATGGGGGCATCCAGTAAAATTTTGGCATCCCGAGGTTACTCTTGGAATGTCAAAACCGTGGATGAAACTTGGCAGCAACAGTTATAACAAACCAATATATTCCTATAATTTTCAAAACTCGATTTCCCTACCTAAAGATTTTTATGTCTCTGCAAACATGAGAGGTCAAAGTCGTGGTGATATGCACACCAATCATTTTACAGGCTCTTGGTTTATAATGGATATGAGCGTACGAAAGACGTTTTTGAAAAAAACTCTCTCCATAAAACTGACAGCTACCGACATTTTTAATACCCGTAATAACGATTGGAGCATGTATACATACGGCATTCTGATGAATAAATATCAGAGTTATGACAGACGTGGGATAACCCTAAGTGTTCAATATCAATTCCATCCTCAAAAAAGCAAGTATAAAGGTAAAGTTGCTTCAGAAGCAGAAATGAATAGATTCTAATGATATAATATAAAAGCATAATGCATGCAATGCCGTAGAAGCCGATCTACGTTAATGGGAGGCAAAACAATTATTCGAAATTACAATGAAAAAAATCTTTTTTTCACAAAGTTCTTCATCAGAAAAAATTTCTTTGAAGAACATAATTCAAGACAACAATATTGAATCTATTCTCGGTGGTATGTCGGAAAACTTATGTCAAGAAGATTTGTCCGAAAGTTCAGATTCTACCAAAATTGAATCTGAAAAAAACGACAGCATCTACTACAGAAGAGTTATTCCAACTCACTCCACAAAATAGTAATTTTAACTAATTAATTATTGAACTGTGTCAAATTTTGCAATTCAATAACATGAGTTGCAGGGTTTGGCACTTTTTAGAAGAAAACGATGGACATAACAAGTATTATAGTTAAAGTTTCATCTATTTGCAATCTCAATTGTAAATACTGTTACCTTTTCAACAAATCAGATAAGTCTCATCTACAATTTCAAACATAATGACACAGAAGGTGTAGAATTGTTAAAGATTTTCGATTCTCTTAATGATGCATTTAAGAGAAAAGGGATTTTTCAAAAGGACATAAAAAATAAACTATACTAAATAAGATACAAATGGAAAAAGAAAAATCTGATGGATATACAGAGCAGCGTTCTGAGAAAGTTCGTAATCTATTAGGAGAAATACCACCATCGCTGGTAAGATGGGGTACTGCTATAATCGTTACTATATTCCTAGTTTTATTGTTAGTCATCTGTTTGATGCCCTATCCTCACTCAAAAGGAGAAAGTATTCTACAACATTTATTGATGTAATTTCTACTGTCTCACACAAGCAAGAGAATGCTCTTTTTTACTTCGCAATAGTAGGTTTCGATAGTCTCAATGAGACTATCGAAACCATCCCTGTTTAATGAAATTGACTATCGCGGGAATGGGCTGGCAGATTCTCTTTCTACAGATATTTTGACATTTGAAAAGCCACTCAACTTTGCCCCTATAACTCTTGCATCCAAACTGTTTCATCTTATCTATGCAACTATAGAAGTTTGGATTCCACTCAATCATCATTCTCGTTTGGAGTAATCTTGAAATCTTTTTAATGGAGCAAGTCATTTGATATCTGGAAGTACTCAGTTAGTAGCCTAGTAATATGATTTTTAGCATATTTTTGCACACAAAATATCTTTATTTTTCTTCTATGTATCTATTTATAAGAAAAAATATGTAGTAAACCTCTCCTAATTATGAATCTGTTTATATAAAAAATAGTATTTAAGATACGTTAGTAAAATTATCTTTAAATAGATGACTAAGTGATGGGGAACGTTTAATTCTTTCAATTTCTGAATTAACCAGCGAGAGTATCTCTCGTTTCACCTTACGATAGTTGGCTTCGATGGTCTCTTTGAGGTTGTCGAAGCCATCTTCATTTATGAAGTTTGCGATTATGGGGATGGCTGCTAGGCTTTCATTTCTGCCGAAACCTTGGCATTATCAACTACTATCTCTACATGGAATATCTTTTGGTCGACACGTTTATCGAAGTTATCGGATACTACACCTTCAAACATACCCTGACCCGTTGGCGGAATTAAGGCCGAGTTTACCAAGTCTTTTGAAAAAACTTGCATATATCAAGAGTTTTTACGAAATTCGCATATAAGTTGTGTATACGGATTATTGAACTTAGTGTGTTGGTTATTACTAAGTTACAAAACTTCTTTTATATGAAACTTTTCTTGCATATTAATTTATCCTTTAATTTAATTCCGCCAACGAGTTATATATAGTAAATAATATCGCAAATATAGTGAAAATACTAAGGAAATACAAATTTTTGAAAATAAAATAACTATTTTTCTTGTTATAAACAATATCTATTTGTATATTTGCGGTGGTAAAATATATAACTTAAAATGCTTATGGTTAAATTTGATTTTCATAATAAAGCAAAACGCTTTATCAACCTAGAATAGAAGGTTGGTTGGAAAGGGCAATCACTGATTTGCATATTCTTAACATTATTTACATTGCTTATTGCGGATGTTGTTCGAGATTTAATTAAAAGAGGCAAACATTTCGCAGTGGGTCATAGATATAAAACAACTTGAAAAATAGTAATTGTCTTCCATTAAAGTAGTAAAGATGGTATAATAATAAGTAATTAAAAGGCTAGTCTACCTAAAATAATTGTTTTTTGCAGCCTCTATGTAGCAAATAATAAACTAAATAAAAAATAATGCGAATGAATAAAATATTAATCATTAGGAACCTTTGCTCAATATTAAGAGCAAACCTTCCGTTGACAAGTATATTAATTACAGGATTCTTGGCTATATTATCGTTAATTTCATGCAGCGAAGATAGTGAACCCGAGAGTAATATTTTTAATGTCCAATATTCTGTTGATTCGATAGGACAGGTAACAACTATTGAGCACATTATTGGTAAATCAAAGTTGGATGAATCACAAATACAAGTGAAAGATAATAGTGTTTTAACCATTGAAAGAAAAGGCGATGGATTTCACTACATTATCCCTCAACATGTGGGTTATACTCAAATTTTAGTGAATGCTAACGATAAAAGCTATAAAATTATAATCAGAGTCCTGAGCGAAGGATGTGAGAGTTGGGAAATAAGAAATGTTGTTTCTCAAATCATTTGCTCTTATGATGTGAAGGATAGTATCTTAAATGATCTTAACAAAAGAAACATATTTTCTGAGATGCAAAAGGGAGACAAAATGCATTTTGGTACAGATCCTCGTCATGTTGAAATTTGGCATGATAAATATTTTGGAAAAACTAATGAGAATAACCCTAAGTATTTGATGTTTTCCTATGAGCAAACCCCTCCCAATTATTTCTTCAAAGAAAGAAATAATGCAGGAAGAGAACAAAGAATATCTTTTATTCTGACAAGAAAGGAGTTTTATCATGGTGATTTTTACAATAAAGAAGGTATTTTCAGATATGCCCCAACCCTCATTTATCAAGAGCTATATGGGAAGGATAAAGTTAAGCAAGTAGTTATTGATTACGAGGTTAAAAACATATATTACCCTATATAATCCATGATATCAGAATACTGGGAGTATTCGATAAATGAAGATTAGAAAGTGTATAATAGAACTCGTAAATAAACATTCATCGCATAAAACTACGAAACAGGTCTGTATTTTTAATTTAAAAGACAAATTTTAATTGATATTGATGAAAAAAGAAAGAATAACATTATGTTGGCTGCCACCAGCTAAACCATATTTACCATCTCCTTCTATGACCGTATTAAAGCAAACTTTATTAGATTCAGGCTTTGAGGCACAGATTATATATTGGAATATATTATTAGAAAAAATATTATTAAAGTATTTTTTTAATGAAAAAAAGTGTTAAATGATGAGATTGCAATATTAGGTCCGTTTTATGCCTACGAATCAAAAGAATGCATCTCAATTATTAACACTTTAAATATTTTATAAAATGAACATTATTAGTGATTCTTCGTTGGATTATCTTGATGAGATGACTAACGGTGGACTTAATGAGTCCGAAAGTGATGATGTTCTTTATGCTCTACCTACTATCAGAGATGTTGGTGATGTTGGAGTAAAAAATGGTATAAGATTTTAGTAATAACCATTTGTTAAATAGTATAAGATGGTGTACCTTTTACGATACACCATCTTATAGATATTTTAGCAAAAGTATGTAAATGGTAAAGTGAAGATGAGAAAGGGTGTAATCATATTTGTATCTTCGGTAATATTTATATATTGTCAATCAGTTTCTGCACAAAAACGTAGTAGATTCGCTGGGGGCTGATAGTCTTATCAGGCAGCTTCCAGAGGTAATGATAAAAGGTGAGCACCCTTTGGCAGTGGTTCATGGAAGTGCTATAACTTATGATTTGCCTCGCATAATTGAGAAGAAAGGTGTGGATAATGTATTTGATGCAATCAAAAGAACTTCAGGAATTACTGAGAAAGACGGCAAATACCAGTTGGCAAATAGAAGTGTGACTATAGCTTTGAATGGGAAAGTTATGTCTTTGAATTCAGACCAGATAACTCAGCTATTGAGGAGTATGCCTGCCAGTCGACTTGAAAGGGCTGATGTAATGTATTCTGCTCCAGCAAAGTCGCAGATTCGCGGCGCCCTAATTAACATACAATTAAAAAATAGTGCCCAATCAGAAGTGCCTTTGCAAGGTGAATTTAATGTAGCCTATAATCAGACACATCATGCTATGTTCGGTGAGCGTGCATCCTTTCTTTACCACACAGGGAGGTTTACAATGGATGCAATGTATCTACATAGCCATGGCAGAATTTTTAAGATTACTGATGAAGATTCTCGGCACAGCCTCAATAATGGAACAATCCATGAGATAAAAGATAAGCAAACACAATTTGTCAAGCAATTTGGGCACGACTACCGCATAAGCACTGAATATGAATTTGCAAAAAATCATAACCTGTCACTGTCATATCTGGCAAATTACAGTAATCGTGACATCTATGGTAACTATACGGGTGACATCGTTGGTAGAACCTTATCAACACGCCGTACATGGCTACACAATATCAAGTTAGACTATCAGACTCCATTTGGTTTAAAAGCAGGTATTGAAACTACCTATTATCATGATCCCGAGAAACAAGATCTGCAAAGTGTTACACCTACTGGGAATCTTAATTTCCTCGTCGATAATGACCAGCGTGTAAATGTTTGGCGTTATTACTTATCTCAGGAACATCAATTAAAATATAAATGGAACTTGAATTATGGAGTTTGGTATAAACAGTCTCTTAACCATAGTTTACAGTTTTATCAAAACCTATCTGTAATCAACTACATACGCCAAAGAGAAGATATAGCCAACACTTATATTGGAGTAGGGAAGAATTGGAATAACAAATTTATCTTAGACGCTTCTTTAGCAGCGGAATATTATCATTCACCGCAATGGCATCAATGGAATATATATCCCACACTGAACCTGACATATATTCACAATCCAAGCAATATATGGATACTAAGTTTCTCAACCGACCGAACTTATCCAGAATATTGGACAATGAATAATTTTACAGTATATAGTAATGGTGGATATGATGAGATTACGGGTAACCCATATCTTAAACCTGCTAAATCATACCAAACAAATATAGTATGGGTACTGAAAAACAAGTATCATTTTGTGGCAGGGTTCAACTATGTTGACGATTATTTCATACAGACACCATATCAGCGTCCAAACCGTTTGGTTACAACTTTTTAAGTATGTAAATCTTAATTACCAGCATCAAGCCTTCTTGCAGGCTGTTATTCCTCATAAGTTCGGTTCATGGCTAGACTCCCGATTAACATTAACTGGGCTTTGGATGCATGAGAAATGCGATGACTTTTTATGATTTACCATTTAATAGAGCCATATTATATGGAATGGCACAGGTGAGCAATGTTATCACACTAAATACCAAGTCCAATTTGTCGCTGACAGTTGATGGGATGATACGTAGCAAAGCTCATCAGGCTATTTATGATTTACCTGGATCTGGCAACTTAGATATTGGCCTTCGTTGGCAATTTTGGAAAAAACAAGCTATACTGCATATTTTTCTGTAATGACTTGTTCAAGACTTCTTCCGTCAATCCCCATATTGATTTCAAAGGACAGTATATGAAAAATGAACTTTAGCTGCTATCGTGAATTTGGAGTTTCCTTGACAGTCAAGTTTGGAGGATATAAAGCTAAGAATAGTGAGGTAATTAATACGTCTAGGTTTCGTAAGTAACCATAGAAGTGAGAAATCTGCAAAGATCATAATTTAGGAGTTTATAAAAAAATGAGGATTATGGTAAAAGATAAGTTAACATCATATAAGTTTCCTCCACCAAAGGCTTATATTCCTTCTCTTTCAAATCAGACTAAGAATACTTTATTCAATAAGGTCAGAATCTTCACATTGATATTATGTTTGATTTGCTCCTTCTCATCAGAAATAAATGCTCAGAAAATATTGATTTGTGATGCTGTTACTATATTCCCAATAAAAGATGTGGAAGTAAAGGCTGATAGAATATTAGTTGGAAGAACATCTTATTTAGGAGAAATCATTTTACCAAAAACATTTAATGTTGTGAGTTTTAGATCTAATGGTTATTTACTAGAAACTCTCTACCGAAATGAAGTACCACGCGACACAATGTTCCTATATCCATCAGAAAATACTCTCAACGAAGTAGTAGTATGGGGGAAATATAGGGTTAATGTTGACCAAATTTCAAGTAATATGCCAAGGAGAGATTTGAAAGATTTTGGTTATATAGCACCAGTAAAGAAACTTATAAATGGAGGTTATGATGTTGCTACAATGCTTGATAAGCGCCTAAGACGAGACCGTAAGCATGTAACAAAACTTAGAGAGATCTTTGAAAAGTTAGATGGTAAAGATCCTATAGAGAGAGCATATACCAAAGAAGTTGAAGAAAACAGTGTTAGAAATTTCAATCAATAGAACCAAAGATAAACTTATAGAAGTTACGGCATTCTAAAAATTATAAAATTAAATAATAAAATTTATAATATGAAATATAATATTTGTACTATTTTATATTTATAATATGAGCAAAAAATAAGTCTTAACGTTATTAAGTTAACAAATCATTATTTCTTATTCCTTTATTAAATGACAGAGACTCGGATCGTTCTTTATTCTCACCATTTCAGAAGCAACCAAATCTAAAATTTCCTGTTTCACAAATTTATAATTGGTTTCGATAGTTTCTTTGAGATTATCGGAACCATCTTCATTTTGAAGTCCACGATCATAGGTATAGGCTGATATGTTTTCATTTCAGCAGAGACATTGGCACTATCCACCACAATCTCCGCATGGAAGATTTTTTGTTCGATACGCTCGTCGAAGTTATCGGATACTGTACCTTCAAACATACCCTGACCCGTTGGCGGAACTAAGGCCGAATTTACCAAGTCTTTTGTAAAAAAATGCATATATCAAGAGTTTTTACGAAATTCTCATATAAGTTGTGCATACGGATTATTGAACTTAGTGTATTGCTTATTACTAAGTTACAAAACATCTTTTATATGCAACTTTTCTTGCATATTAATTTATCCTTTAATTTAATTCTGCCAACGAGTTATATATAGTAAACAATATAGCGAATACAGTGAAAATACTAAGGAAATACAATTTTTTTGAAAATAAAATAACTAATTTTTCTTGTTATAAACAATATCTATTTGTATATTTGCGACAAGAAAAGGAAAAATACCATTTTAGTATAATTATCTAGCAGACTATACTGTAAAAAAAGGAGCGGAAACCGAAAAGCTATATGAGTAGGTTATAACTTTATCTAGTTTATTTATGAAAAAAAGATGACTTTATCAAAGATGAATGCTGAAATTAATTCTTCCATTCAGTCATTGATTGAAACTAATGAACTTCAATCAGTTTTTGGGTGGTAGCAATGAAACTTATGTAGTGGAAGAATCTACAGCACATCAAGCTGCAAAGCAAGATAGCGCATACTATCTAGATCCGTAAATACTTTTACAATATTAAAGGTTCTTGTATTCCAGTAATGACAAGGGAAAACTTTACAAAATAGGATATTATATATGAGCGAACTAATTTTTACAAAATCCATAGTTAAATGAAAGTTACGGTATTTTTTTAAATAAAATAGAATTAACTCTTAAGGAATATAGAATTTCTGAGTTTATAGTGACAAATTGTAGGAAACTGAATAAAAGGATTCTTTTTCTACTATTGGTTGTACTTTTTCCTTTATATATTTTCTCCCAGAATATTACAATATCAGGGAAAGTGCTCAATGCTGAAAATAAAGAAATAATGCCAGGCGTTAATATAAGGCTTTGCCAAAAAGACAGTTTGGTATCCGTCATACACACAGATAAGAAAGGAGAATTTTGTTTTCGGCATTTACGGTCGGGTGACTATCTTTTAGAGTTTTCTTCGCTTGGCTTCAATAATCTTCAGTCTGCTGTTATAGGATTAAGTAAAGACTACAAACTGAACGATGTATTGATGGAACCTGCCTCTTATCAATTAGATGAAGTGGTAGTGGCTGCTGAAAATGTGAGACAAGGCGTGGATAGACTAACATTTTTCCCTAATGAGAAAATACGTCAAAGTAGTCAGGACGCATTGGATGTTATGCGATTGTTGAACTTGCCCGACTTAAAGTTTGACATTGTTAATCATTCTTTTATGTCCCTAAAGAACGGGAGCGTGCAGATTCGTATCAACGGTGTAATCGCTTCGCAGACCGATTTAATCGCAATTCAACCCCAAGACATAGCCAATATTGAATATATAACTAATCCGGGAGTTATTTATGGCGATGGTGTAGCAGCAGTTGTTTTGATAAACAAGAAAAAATATGTCGAACTGGCAAATTGGAGGACGCGTTTCACAATCTCTCTCTGCGCTCATCGGCTCACAATATGCCTACTTTAACCTAAATTTCTCTCACGATCATTTCTCATTAAAATTATCTGATTCGTACAATTATGCCAACGGAATATACAGCTATATAGACAAGCAACTGCATTATCCAACCCGTCTATTAGCTTTCAAGAGCATAGGAAGCTCCTCAAAACAACGATTGCTCAACCCTGCCTTGCAGTTTGATTTTACCCATTCTTTTAAAGAAAATAGTTTCTTAAGTATCAAGACGTTCTTTGATTTGAACCGCTCCTATCCTGCTACAGCCGTATCTACGTCTTCTATAGCCGGTCAATCTTTCTACGATGATTACTCGAGCAAAAAAGATAAAGTTCGGAATGCCGCCTTAGATGTTTATTTTTCTAATGGTTTTAGCAATGGTTCAGAAATAGTTGCAGATTTAAGGGCGACTTATATTCATACGGACTATCAGCAAAAATATTACAAAAAATATAACCAATCAGGTTATAACAATTACGAAAGCACGTACTTTGCCACAGGGCAGCACCGTTCGTTAATAGGGGAAATCAAGTACCAACTACCATTATCCAAGCAATACAGCTTGGTAATCGGCTCTCGGAACGAACTTTCTTCCACCCGAAATGACTATACAATAGACCACTTAGGGAATCCATCTTCGCTTGATTTTTTCAACACTTACAATTATTCCGAATTCTCCGGAAGACTAAGGAACTTCTCTTATACAATAGGAGCAGGCTTTGCCTTCTACAAATTGAAGAACGATAATTTGCATAGACATTATACGTATTTTCGTCCTAAACTAAGTCTTCGATATGCTTTCTCGAAAGAATGGTCGCTCCAGTACTATTTAGGCATCAATCCCAATGAGCCAGAACTTGCTCTTCTTTCCAATGTAAAACAACCCATCTCAGAGTATGAAGTACGTGTTGGCAATCCAAATCTAAAGCCGTATCAGGCTTATATCAACCAACTTGCTTTGAATTTTATTAAACATAAAACTTATCTAAGCTTATCAACGTATCTTCAATACAACTCATCTCCATACCTCGAAAATCAGGTTCTTTATGATTCAGATTCTGAACAATTCATTTACTCAATGAGTAATCAAGGACATTTTCTACATTCTCAGACCAGACTTTATGGTAGTCAAAAGCTGTTTAATGACAAATTAAGTCTCTCCAGTTATGGCATATTGAACCATTATGTGAATCACGCTGACAATTACAGTAATCATTTCACTGCCTTTATATGGGGAACAACTGCAAGTTACGACATCAAGCATTGGGGAATAGCTGCAAGTTTTATTTCACCTGTACGTTTTCTGTTCAATCAGATAAAGACAACACAGCACAGTAATTTCCAACTTTCTACATACTATAAAACAAATAGATTGCAAATCAGCTTGGCAGTCAATAATCTATTTATGCCCCACGCATACCTTAAAAAAATGGAATTAAGTAGCCAACTATTGCAATCTAAAGCAACTGAATATGTTAGATACAATAATAACTATGTAAACTTGACGATTAGCTATTACCTTAGTAAAGGTAAGAACAAAGAGTATCGTCATAAAATACAAAATGAGGACAGGGATTCGGGAGTAATGAAATGATAACAAAGAGCCAACACTAGGGCTTGTCCCCCTACAGTAGCAATACTTCCTAATTATCTGTTTGGTAGTATTAGTAATATATTCATTGACAAAAAATATAGTATCGGGCATTCGTTCGAATAACCTCTAAATATCAAATTCCCTTCACTAATAAGCATTTATTCGATTAATAAATTCATCCAAATAGTAATACAGTAAATATTGGCAATGTGTTATCTAATGTCACTTATGGTATATTACAGTTTTATAAGATGACAAAGCAAAGGGTCGCTTTTAATTCGTTCGATTTCAGAATCTACAAGCGAGAGTATTTCTCTTTTAATCTTATGGTAGTTGCCTTCGATAATCTCTTTGAGATTGTCGGAGCCAACTGCGTTTCGGAACGTATTGATTTCAGGGATGGACTTGTAGGTCTTCATCTCCGCAGAAATTTGTGCAGAATCCACAACAATCTCAGCGTGGAAGATCTTTTGTTCGATACGTTCGTCGAAGTTGTCGGATACCGCACCTACGAACATACCTTGTGTGAGGTTACTGATTTTGGATGCTGGAATGAGACTGTCCATCTGTGTGGAGATAGAGGTGGACTTGTCATTGCGGTTGATGGTCATGGATTGGCGTTGCTGGAGCACCTTTCCAAACCGCTCAGAAAGTGTCTTGGCTGTTTCTCCTACCACTTGTCCAGAGAACACGTTACCTACAGTGTTCTGTATTACCTTGCTCTCTTTGTCGCCATAATCACGGGTAAGTTGTGAGAAGTCCTGAAAGCCCAAACATACAGCAACTTTATTGCTTCGTGCAGTAGCTATGAGGTTGTCAAGCCCACGAAAGTAGATGGTTGGCAACTCATCGATAATCACTGAGGATTTGAGTTGCTTCTTCTTGTTGATGAGCTTCACAATACGACTGTTATACAAACCGAGTGCTGCCGAATAGATATTCTGACGGTCGGGATTATTACCCTACAACAAGGACTTTCGGCTCATTCGGGATTATTGATGTCGAGAGAGAAATCGTCACCCGTCATCACCCAATAAAGGGCAGGGCTTATCATACGAGACAGTGGTATTTTGGCACTGGCTATCTGTCCCTGTAACTGGTCCTGCGCTCCACCCTCCCAAGCGTCCATAAAAGGAGAAAGGTAGTTGGCAAGTTCATCATAGGAAGTAAGTATCGGGAATATCTGTGCGTAGGGACGGTTCAGGAACTCAATGGCATGAGGAAAGGTGCAATACTTTCCGTTCTCATAGATTTTGAGGAACCAGATAATGGCGGCGAGCAAGATAATCGGCGACTCCACAAAGAAGTCTCCCTGTTTCTGTATCCACGAGCGGTTGAGATTGAGCATAATCGTATAGGCACTCTCATAGGCATCCGATATATCCGTCATAAAGGCAGGATTGATGGGATTGCACCGATGCGATTTCCTCGGATCGTCAAAGTTAATCACATAGAACTGTGGTTTTACCTTGTAGGCATCTAAATGATGAAGTAGGTGATTGTAAGCTATCTCTGAAAGGTCGGGAAATTTATAGTCGTAGATGTACATGGCAAAGCCTTTCTCTATCTGCTGCTTGATGTAGTTGTTCACGATAGCGTAGGACTTACCCGAACCCGGTGTTCCCGAGCACCATCGAGGCACGGAACGGATTGACCACGTTAATCCAACCCTTGTTCCATTTCTTCTTATAGTAGAAGCGTGTAGGAAGATTGACGGAGTATTCATTTTTCCATCAACCGAGTTTCCTGCATGAAACTCTCATTCTCAGTGTTAAACACATCGTCCATCAGGTTGTTTTTTTGAGTAGTCGGCTCATCCATACGCCACCCATCAGCAGGCAGATATAACCCAACGGACAGCGTGAAGATATAGAGTAGCTGCACCCAATCTTGCCGATGGGCAGTACCAGCAGCCACCAGTTGAGAAAAGAAAAAGACGAAAGCCTGAGAAAAGCACCGTCCAAATCTTTGGCCATGTGATTTTTCTCCTCTTTCACGCCCTTTTGTCCCAAGGCAGGACAAGGCAAGGAAAACCACACAAAAGAGTTTTGTCCAAAGGATGGACGAAAAACAATCCTGTGGTACGCTGGAAATTCATCAGTATCTTATCAATGATTTCCAAGCGTAAAACCCCCAGACATGAAAAAGCCTCGTAGCAGAACCAATAACAGTTATCGAGGAGGAATATCACGGATATGCCCCTCATAAAGTCCATAACCTTTACCTAATGCTCTTAAATCATCTTCTTGTGCCATAATGCTATGTTTTTGTAGCCTCCCCAACCCCTCCGAAAGGGAGGGAGATAGAAATGCTCGTTTATTTAATGTTTTCTTCGTCTAATATTTACCTTACTTTGTCTTTCGGAGCTTACGCTGCCATGCCGCTTCCTTCCAATCATCGTTGCCCGTAGATCGGGAAAGAACCATCTGCCATATCCTCGATAAGTTCATCGATAAGGTTATCCCCTTCTTCTGCATTGGATTGTAAAAGGCTGGACAGTTGCTGATTGTTCCAAACGGACAGACGGATTGCCATACAGCGTTTCGTCCAAGAATGGGTTATGAGTAGGATTAGAGAAATAGCCATTGAATACGTTAGCGGCATATCCCTTGCCCAAGCGTGAGCCATTGAGCGCAACGCCCTCCTTTATCGTCAATAAAGGTAATGCCATAGATACGACCCGCTTTCGTTCTTTCGGATAAACACACGCAAGCCTTGTTCCTCCAATCGTTGCTGAAGTTCTTCCTCTGTCTTTGGAGAGGTACGCATTGTTTGTAACACCCTGTACCTTATGATTGATATCAATGGCTTGATAGCTTGTTTCGACTTTCTGCATCCTGTTCTGTACGGCAGTATAGCCCACACCACGACCGATGTCGGAGGCATGGATGGGTGTGCTTACCTTGTCACCCTTATCATCAGTTGGGACATAAACCAGTCCGTCATATTTCTTTCCCCGAAACTCTGTCTTGACTTCCTCTACGGTAAGATGGTATGCGGGAAAGAATGGCATTCAGCTCTCCTAAGGAACAGAAGCTGATAATGTTTCAGCACCATGCGAAGGGCACTTGCCACCTGCTCCTTGATATTTTCCTTTGCGTGATGTCAATCTTTGGGCGTTTCTTCCTCGCTTATGTCAGCTGACCTTTGAACTTGGAATGAGACTGAAACTTCCTTTTCCAAGGCATCGGTAATCTGCTTGCTCCTTCGCTTTTCAAATCTGTCGTTAATCTTCTGCCCACGACTGTCCACCCGAAGTGAAACAATGTGTATATGCTCACGGGCGATGTCGTTGTGCTTGAATACGATATAGGGTTGGTTGCCATAGCCGAGTGCCTCCATATACTCCTTTGGCTATCTGCGTGAGTGTTTCATCGGAGAGTTTCTCGTCCGGGTGCGGATTGAGCGAACAATGGAACACCATCTTTTTCTTGTACGGCAGTTTCTTCGGAATCACTGCCTGCATATCAGCAAACACGTCCTCCATCGTATAAGTTCCTTCCTTTGTTTCTGATACAAGTCATTGGCAAGGAGAATACTTGCTTCTCCTTTTCTCCACCTTTTTTTGAAGTTGTAGCCGAGTGCCCCTCCGAGGTTCTCCGTTGCTGAAATTTTTGCTATCATTTTTCTACTAAAATTCTCAATACTTCTTCTTTGCTATAATCAATGGTTAGATTGATAGCCTGTTCTTGCAAGGCAATGATTTGAGCCGACAATTTCTCCAACTTCTCAAGCATAATCTGTGCAGTCTTTATGCTGTGATAGCTGTTGATGGCACGCACGGCTTGGTTATACAGCACGCCAATCTTATGGATTTGTGCCGTCAGTTCCGAGAGTTTTCGGTAATATTCCACAGCGGATTTGTCCACCGTGATGACCTTGAAACTCTCTCCGAGAATACGACCACGCACAAAATCCGACTTGGTCTGCGCCCCTGAACGCTGAAACAAATCAATCGCTCGCTGCTGGTCTTTTGGGGTTGGGAAGACATGCGGTGTCCCATCTGTCCCATCGTTCTATCTTATCGTTTCATTGTCTTATCCTTTTTTTGTAATTACGACTTTGGAGTAATTCTCCCCCCCTTCGGGGCAAGGGTCTTTGTCGGCAGAAACGGAGTTTGTCGGACAAAGACACACCTTGCCAATATCAAGAGTTGATACGATTGAAGTATCCACCCTTTTGGGGTGTCTGCTTCGGGACGTTACCTCCATGTATTATTCTCGCCTGCAAAGTTACGGCAGATTTTCAAATATCTCATTATCAGAGATATTCACTCTTTTTCTTCGTATTTCCCTGCACTTCATCGCTGTAATAAAATCAGCAGAAATATCATTTATTTTGCAATCAGAACGAGCGAACAATGGTATGCTAACACAAGCAAAAGATATATCATATTATCGCCTGCTTGCACCAAAGATGACAAGAAGGAACAATACATATTCATAACAATTTATTGTCATGACAAACTATTGTCAATACAACAAATTGTAAGAATTTGAAATCGTCCTTTTGGACTATCGCCCGAACCATACGCAGTCAGAGCAAACTGTCTGCTGATGACTCTTAATAATGAGAGAATATCCAAACATCAAATAGACAAATAATATGAACTAAGAAATTATCATTATGGAGAACAAAGAACAACGCCCCCTTTTTCTGGGCTTCTCTTCCCAAAAGGGAGGAGTGGGAAAAAGTACTCTTGCCGAAATCGTAAGCAGCATATTGTACTACGAGCAAGGCATCAACCTCTTCGTGATGGACTGCGACCTGTCGCAAGACTCTTTCTACAAACTGAGGGAACGTGAGAAAAGTATCGTTCAGGAGAGCGAAGAGCTTTCCAAATCCATGCAAGAGTACTTTCATCACCTCGGCAAAAAAGCATACAGAATTTACAAGTCTGCACCCAAGGAAGCCGTCAGGACTGCACGAAGTAAAATCGACGGTATCAGCAACGAGAAGTACCAGTTGGTTATATTTGATTTCCCGGGACATGCTGGAACAACCGAACTGATGGAACTGTCCCTTCAGATGGACTATATCCTTTCTCCGATTGAAGCCGACATTCAGTCGCTGGTTTCATGTCTGGCATACGCCAAGACTATCACAGAGATTGGAGTTTCGATGTCCGACTCTCGGATAAAGGACATTATCCTGTTCTGGAACAAGGTGGACAGAAGAGTAAGGAACATCATCATCGATGAATATACAAAGCTCATCCACGAATACGAACTCACGCTCCTGCCCGGCTATGTATATGCCACGCACCGCTTCTCTCACGAACTTTCCACATACGGACTGCGCGGAGTGTTCCGCTCTACCTATCAGCCTCCTGCAAGGGGATTACGAATGGGTACAGGGCTGGACGAACTCGTCAATGAGATAATTCAACGTCTCAAACTAAAAACGAAAACAGAAAATGGCAACGATTGAGGAAAGAAAGCAACAGCTGGAAAACAAGCTGAAGAAAATGGCAGAGGACAATGTCGTGGTAAAACCTGTCACGATACCAAACTCCTTCGACCCTTCCGAGGATACTGAGTCCTCCCCTGCAACATCAGGGGAGGAAGACAATAATTTAGAAGAGACGAAAGAAACGAAAACAGCAAAAGAAAAACCGGTAGATGAAATAGAAAGAGAGGAAACGGGGAACACGGAACAGAAACGGGAAAGGAAGCCGAGAATGGAAAAGCCCGGCGTGTCCTCCCTTTCCATAGAGGACTACCGTTCCCTGTACTTTCATCCCGTCCGCTCCCAAATGCGGACAGCCTTCTCCATTAATCTGGAAACGCTGCAGAACCTGCGCAACGTGTTGCAGGACTTGGGGGAGCGTGTTTCCATAGCCGCATATATAGACAACATTCTTAGGGAACACCTGCGTGAACATTTGGAATTGCTCAACAGTGCGGCAGCAAAACAAAGACGCAAGACAACAATAACACTATGATGGAAACAATACTTTTCAGTTTTATACTGATACTCATCATCATTTGGATAATGCTGGGTATCCTGTACTTCTATATGCGGTATGTATCTCCGTATGGCATCCTTATCAAGAAAAATAAAAAGGGCAATGAGCAGACTAAGGAGAATGAAGCGACGAAGGAAAAAGACGGACAAAAAGGAGAAGGAAAAGAAGATCAAGCCGAGTTTGTACTGATTGGCAAAAGCCGTTCCATTTCCCCTATTATCCCACAAGTTCCCTCTGCTTCTTCATCTGAAAATTCAGAGCAGAATAGTAATAATTTTGCACCTCAGAACTCCGAAAAGAAAGAGGACATGAAGGAAGAGGACAACGAGATGGACGTTGATTTCGAGATGGAGCGAGTTGATGAGGATGAGGTCGCCCGTGAGGAATTAATTCTGCCCATTGAGCCCACATCGGACGAAACCGAGATGTCAGGGCAGTCCGTCCTCGCACGTGACTTAGTCCGCCTGCAAAAAAATGGGCAAAAGAACTGTGAGGAGGCTGATGAGAAAGAAGTCAAAGAGACCATTCGGCAGCTTCAAGACTCAGATCTATTGGATAAGTACAAGGAGAACATCGCCAAGATGCAGGGTGAGCAAACTTCGCTATTGGAGAAAAATCCGTAAAAGCGGAAGAACAAAGCGAGCAACAAGCAATGTTGTTTTCTCAAAACTCAATACCGGCAGATTCAAGCGCTTCTGACACTTCATCCGATAATGACGACGACAAGCCTCTTTCATATTATCTGTAAACAATCAACGATGGAAGCGGGAAAAGAAAACGGCTCATTAACAGCTACAGGTTTCCACATGAAAATGTGCCTCTCTTTCCCCTTCCTTTTAAGAACAAGCAATTTTATCACACTTAAAATTATAACATACAAATGAACAAAAAAATTACACTGATGATGCTCCTGCTGATGACTGCCACCATAGGAGCATACGCACAAGGCAATGGTATTGCCGGTATCAATGAAGCTACAAAAATGGTAACCTCCTACTTCGATCCCGGCACGAAACTCATTTATGCCGTAGGGGCGGTAGTGGGGTTGATTGGAGGCATTAAAGTGTACAACAAGTTCTCAAGTGGTGACCCCGATACGAGCAAGACCGCAGCCTCTTGGTTCGGTGCGTGTATTTTCCTCATCGTGGCTGCCACTATCTTGAGAAGTTTCTTCCTGTAAGGCGATGGCAGCATTTGAAATCAACAAAGGTGTAGGCCGGACGGTAGAGTTCAAGGGCTTGAAGGCACAGTATCTCTTCCTCTTTGCAGGAGGGCTGCTGGCTGTCTTTATTCTCGTGGTTATTCTCTATCTCTGTGGAGTCAGCCAAATTACCTGTCTTGTCATAGGTGTAGTGGGTGCCAGCCTTGTGGTATGGCAAACGTTCACCATGAACAGAAAGTATGGGCAATATGGGCTGATGAAGAAAGGAGCAGTGCGTATGCACCCACGCTACCTTGTGAACCGCCGTACGGTCTGCCACCTTATCCGTAACCTTCAACCAAAGAAAGCAAAGAAATGAGAAACAAAAGCAAGATAACAACTTTGGAATCGAAGTTTCCGCTGCTCTCCATCGAGCAGGGCTGCATGGTGAGCAAAGATGCTGACATCACGGTGGCTTTCCGTGTGGAACTGCCCGAACTCTTTACCGTCACTTCTACAGAATACGAGGCAATGCACTCTGCCTGGCATAAGGCAATCAGGGTGCTACCCAATTACAGCATCGTACATAAGCAGGACTGGTTCATCAAGGAGGACTATCAAGGAAAACTCTCCGATGGCGGACTAAGCTTCCTTGCCCGTTCCTCTGAACGGCACTTCAACGAACGTCCGTATCTCCACCACTCAGTCTATCTCTTCCTTACCAAGACCAACAAGCAGCGTATGGCGCAGCAGAGCAATTTTTCTTCGCTCTGCCGTGGACACCTGCTGCCTAAGGAAATCACCAACAAAGATGAGGTGATGAAGTTTATGGAAGCTGTGGACCAGTTCGAGCGTATCATCAACGATACCGAGCAGCTAAGGATTGTCCGCATGACAGAGGAAGAGTTGGTTGGTACAAATGAAAAGGGCGGACTCTTGGACCGTTATTTCTCCCTCTCGGAAGAAGGACACGCGTCTTTGGAGGACATCCGTCTGGGCGCAGACCTTGTGCGTGTGGGCGACAATATGCTTTGTCTGCACACACTCTCCGACACGGACGACCTGCCTACAACAGTAAGCACGGACAGCCGATATGAGCGATTATCGACCGACCGAAGCGACTGCCGCCTTTCCTTTGCCTCGCCTGTGGGCTTGATGCTGCCGTGCAACCATATCTATAACCAGTACCTCTTCATCGAGGATAGCGATGCCAACTTGGAACGTTTTGAGAAGCAGGCAAGGAATATGCACTCGCTGGCACGCTACAGCCGTAGCAACCAAATCAACGAGGAATGGATACAGGAGTATCTCAATATTGCCCACTCACAGGGACTGACCTCCATCCGTGCCCACTTCAATGTATTGGCATGGAGTAGCGATAAGGAAGAACTTCGCCAGATTAAGAATGACGTGGGCTCTGCACTTGCTCTTATGGAATGCCACCCACGTCACAACACCATTGATGCGGCAACGCTCTACTGGGCAGGTATTCCCGGCAATGCGGCAGACTTTCCTGCAGAAGAGTCGTTCTATACTTTCATCGAGCCAGCCCTCTGCTTCTTTACGGCAGAGACGAACTATAAGGATTCGCTCTCTCCATTCGGCATCAAGATGGCAGACCGCCTGTCTGGAAAGCCCGTCCACTTGGATATATCGGATTTACCGATGAAAAAGGGAGTCATCACCAACCGTAACAAGTTTATCTTGGGTCCTTCGGGTAGTGGCAAGTCTTTCTTTACCAACCACATGGTACGCCAGTATTACGAGCAAGGGGCGCACGTTCTTTTGGTTGATACGGGTAACTCCTATCAGGGCTTGTGTGAACTTATCCACCGCAAGACCAAGGGTGAGGACGGTGTGTATTTCACCTATACCAATGAAAGTCCGATATCCTTCAACCCTTTTTATACGGATGATTATTTCTTCGATGTAGAGAAAAGGGAGAGTATCTGCACGCTGCTGCTTACACTTTGGAAAAGTGCTGATGAGCATATCACTAAGACCGAGGCAGGTGAACTTGGTTCAGCCGTAAACTCCTATATCGAGCTGATATGTGCTGACCACAGCGTTACGCCCTGTTTTAATACTTTCTATGAGTATCTGCGGGATGTGTACCGCAAGGATATGGAAAAGCGTGACATCAAGGTAACGCTCTCAGACTTCAATATCAACAACCTCTTGACGACATTGAAGCAATACTATCGTGGTGGTCGATATGATTTCCTGCTGAACTCGGACAAGAACATCGACCTGCTCTCTAAACGCTTCATCGTCTTTGAAATTGACCAAGTGAAGGACAACAAAGACCTCTTTCCTGTGGTAACGATTATCATCATGGAAGCCTTCATCAACAAGATGCGCCGATTAAAAGGTATCCGCAAGATGATACTCATTGAGGAAGCGTGGAAAGCCATTGCTTCGGCAAACATGGCAGACTACATCAAGTATCTGTATAAGACGGTGAGAAAGTATTTCGGGGAAGCCATTGTCGTAACGCAGGAGGTGGACGATATCATTCAGTCGCCCATTGTCAAGGAAAGTATCATCAACAACTCCGACTGCAAGATACTGCTCGACCAGCGCAAGTACATGACCAAGTTCGATGGCATACAGGCGATGCTCGGTCTTTCGGAAAAGGAAAAGAGCCAGATACTCTCCATCAACCAGAACAATGACCCGAACCGACTCTACAAGGAGGTGTGGATAGGTCTGGGCGGTATGCAGAGTGCCGTCTATGCTACGGAAGTGAGCATGGAGGAATACCTGACCTACACCACGGAGGAAACCGAGAAGGTGGAGGTGATGAACAGGGCAGCACAGCTCGGTGGGGACATCGAAACGGCTATCCGTCAGCTTGCCATAGAGAAAAGAAACAATAAAAAGAAATAAGTACAAACCATCAAAACTATAGTAACAATGAAAAAGTACATTTTCATGGCTCTCTTAGGATTGAGCCTTTCTGTTCCCAAAGCCCACGCACAGTGGGTAGTAACCGACCCTGGCAATTTTGCCGGCAACATCGTCAATTCTGTCAAGGAGATAGCCACCGCCTCGAAGACGGTGAAGAACACCCTTGACGGTTTTAAGGAAGTGGAGAAACTCTACAACGACACCAAGAAGTATTACGATGCCCTGAAGAAGGTGAACAACCTCATCGGCGATGCCTACAAGGTCAAGGAGTGCATTCTGATGGTGGGCGACATCTCGGAGATTTACGTCACCTCGTATAAGAAGATGCTCTCGGACAAGAACTTCCGCCCTTCGGAACTTGCTGCGATGGCTTCGGGCTATGCCAAGCTTCTTGGAGCAGAGCGGTGAGAGTCTCAAAGGAACTAAAGTCCATTGTTAAGAGTAATGTCTTCTCGATGAACGACCACGAACGAATGCAGGCCATTGACCGTATCTATACCACGCTGAGGAAAACCGCTCGCTTGTATCCTACTACACAAGGAAAAAAACATCTCCGTGAGCTACGTGCGTGCAAGGGAGAAGAACAACCTTGCCTCTGTCAAAGGCACTCTACGGTAATACGGCAAGTAGGTATTGGTAAATCCACAGACATAAAAAAAGAACTTGAAAAACACTTTCATAAAACACACTTTTGCTTATGGATTTTTGCCAGTTTACATGAGCTGCTACGCTCAACCTATGACGAGATGATGCCGCTCTGTGCCCAGATGACGGGCATTGCCAAAGGCATTGCGGGCTTGGGTGCACTCTTTTATATTGCTCTTCGGGTATGGGCTTCCATTGCCCGTGCCGAGGCGATAGACGTCTTTCCCTTGCTGCGCCCCTTCGTGCTGGGCTTTTTGCATCATGTTCTTCCCGACAGTCGTACTGGGTACGATGAATGCCGTTCTCTCGCCCGTAGTGCAGGGAACGGAGATGATGGTACACCAGCAGGAGGGGAACCTTGCCGAGCTTACTGCCAAGCGAGACAAGTTGCAAGAGGAAGCCTACCTTAGAAATCCTGAAACAGCCTACCTTGTCTCCAACGAGAAGTTCGATGAGAAGATAGAGGAAATGGGTATCATCGGACCTGAAGATGCTGTGACGATAGCGGGTATGTATGCCGAGCGTGCTGCCTATCAGACCAAGCAATGGATCATGAAGATGGTACACGACCTCTTTAGAACTTCTTTTCCATGCTGCAGGGCTTATCATCGACACGCTACGCACCTTCATACTCATCGTTCTTGCCATTCTCGGTCCGATAGTCTTCGGCATTGCCGTATGGGATGGTCTTGCAGGCTCACTTACGGCATGGTTCTCACGCTATATCTCTGTCTACCTGTGGCTACCTGTTAGCTCTATTCTTACGGCACTGCTAACGAAAATACAGGTGCTGATGATAGAGAAGGATATCGAAGCACTCAGTGACCCTAACTACCTGCCTGATTCGGGGACGTGGTACTACATCGTCTTCTTCCTTATCGGTATTGTAGGCTACTTCTGTGTACCTACCGTGGCAGGCTGGATTATCGAAGCTGGAGGTGGTATCGGCTCATACGGTCGTAATGTCAACCAGACAGCACAGCATGGTGCGCAAGGCGCATATACTGGTGGCAAGGCTGCTATGGCTGGCGCAGGTGCTGCTGTGGGAAATGTCGGTGGACGTATCAAGGGTGCACTGCTCAAAGGAAAATAGAAATCAATCAAAAAAAATAAAAGAAAAATGGAATTCAAATCACTTGGTAATATCGAGACCTCATTCAGACAGATAAGACTCTATGCCTTTGTCTTTGCCATCGTCTGCGTGGCAGTAAGCGGTTATGCTGTCTATGCCTCATACAGCTTCGCTAAGGAGCAGAGGGAGAAAATCTATGTGCTTGACCAGGGAAAGTCACTCATGCTTGCCCTCAGTCAGGATGCAAGTCGTAACCGTCCCGTGGAGGCAAGGGAACATGTACGTCGTTTCCATGAACTGTTCTTTCACCATTGCACCCGACAAGGATGCCATTGAGAAGAACATGGAACGTGCCTTTGTGCTGTGTGACAAGTCGGCTTTCAACTATTACAAAGACTTGGCAGAGAAGGGCTATTATAACCGTGCCATATCGGGTAATGTCAATCAGCGCATAGAGGTGGACTCTATCCACTGTAACTTTAATACTTACCCTTATGCGGTAACGACTTATGCAAGGGAGTTTATCGTCCGTCAGAGTAACGTTACAGAGCGTAGTCTCATTACGACCTGCACGCTGCAGAACTCAGTCCGTTCGGATAACAATCCACAAGGTTTCCTGATGGAGAACTTCCTCGTCAAGGAGAACAGGGACATACAGACCTATAAACGATAAGGCTATGGCAAGGAAAAGAAACTTTTTACTCTCGCGTCACTATCTGCGCTTTCACCTATGGCTTCGCCATCGTTGTGAAAGGCTCACGATAAGGCAGAGAAAGGAAATCGTCTATGGGCTGAGCTTCATCTATCTGCTCTGCTCGCTTTGGATGATAGCGCAGTTTTTCCTTCCTCCAAAGAAGGAGAAACTACCCATCCCCATGGGAAAGCTGACGGACAGTCCGATACGGACGGACAGCACTTTACAAGAGTTACACGGCAATTTTTACCTACAACATCATCAAACAATCAAAGAAAATGGATAATAAACAGAAAGAACAAATGAAGAAAGGCTTAGTCTTCGGAGGACTGGGACTGCTGTTTGCCCTCTCGATGTGGTTTATCTTCGCACCATCGGGCAAGGATAAGACTGCAGCGGAGCAGGGACTCAATGACAGCATCCCGCAGGCAACGACAGAAAAGCTCACCGAAAACAAGCTCAAAGCCTATGAATTAGGTGACAAGGCACACGAGGAGGAACAGACCCGCGAGGAGATGGGCAGGCTATCGGACTATTTCGCACAGAACACTGCTCCATCAGAGGAGCAGCGTGCAGAAACAGCTGCTTCTACGGCAAAGATAGAAAACTCTATGCATCGTTATGAGGAGAATAACCGCCTCTTGAACTCCTTTTACGCTCCCGACCCGCACGAGCAGGAGCGTGAAGCCTTGCGCTCGGAAATAGATAACCTTAAAAAGGAACTCTCTGCCAAAGACAGTAAGGAGGACAATGAAGAGAAACGACAGCTTGCACTGATGGAAAAGAGCTATCAAATGGCAGCGAAGTATCTCCCCAAAGCATCAACTCCACCTACCTTCAATAATGGTCTGGCGGCAGGAAATGAAAAAACGGAAGATACAACAGGTGGCTCTGACGCCGCTAAGGGCAAGACCATGCAGAATGAAAAGCCTACAATGGAAGTTCTGCCGGAGCGTAGGCAGATAGTTTCTTCACTTGATCAGCCTATGAGCGATGTGTACTTTATGGAGGAATACGGCAAGAAGGCTCGTAATATGGGCTTTCATTCGCTCGCAAGCACGGCTGTACCTACGATGCGCAATACACTGAAAGTTGTAGTGGACAGGACTACTGTTCTTAAAGGAGGGCGACAATGTCGTGCTCCGTCTGCTTGAAAAGTGCCAAAGGTAGAGGGCTGCACATTCCACGGCAGAGCCGACTCATAGCCGTCGCCAAGATTGAGGGTAACCGTATGCACCTGCTTATCAAAAGCATTGAGGTGGACGGGCATATCATAGCCGTCAAACTCTCGGCATACGACATGGACGGACAGGAGGGTGTGTATATACCAGGTTCGGAGGACATCAATGCGCTTAAGGAAGTCGGGGCGAACATCGGTGGTTCAATGGGAACATCCTTTACCTTCGCTTCCTCTGCCAAGGACCAGATTATCTCCGAGGCTGCCCGTGGGGTGATGCAGGGTGCAAGTCAGCTGCTTCAGAAGAAACTGCGCACCATCAAGGTAACACTCAAAGGGTGGCTACCGACTTTTTCTTGGTTCAGTCCAAATAAAACAATCGAAAAATGATAAGTAAAAAAATAACATCAAATCAAAAAAAGGAACAATGAAGAAAAATTATTTTATCAATGGCTATGCTTGCCATGGTGGGAGCAACAGCCACAGCACAGGAAAACAATGATGGTCTGACACCAAGCCGTCCGCTTACTTCGGGAGAGCTTTTTCAAGGTATGAGCCGTGCCATTCCAACGGGGCGTGTCGTACTGCCGTATGGTCTTGACGTTACCTTTGACAAGACCGTGCATCTTATCTTCCCTTCTGCCATTCGCTATGTAGACTTAGGTTCGCAGAATATCATTGCAGGGAAGGCGGAGGATGCAGAGAACGTACTGCGTGTAAAGGCTTCAGTGAAGGACTTTGAGACGGAAACCAATATGAGTGTCATCTGCGACGACGGCTCTTTCTATGCTTTCAATGTAAAGTATGCTGATGAGCCAGAGAAACTCAGCATTGAGATGAAAGACTTCTTGTCACCAACGGACGGACGACTGCCAAGCAATCGCTCTGACATTTACTTTAAGGAACTCGGTAACGAGTCGCCCGTATTAGTAAAAGCTGATGATGCAGACTATCTATCAGAACGACAAGCGTACCATCAAACATATCGGTGCACAGCAGTTCGGCATGAAGTTCCTGCTTCGTGGCTTGTATGCCCATAACGGCTTGCTGTATTTCCATACTCGTATGGAAAACGGCACGAATATGCCATACTCGGTGGACTTTATCACGTTTAAGGTGGTGGATAAGAAGATGGCAAAGCGCACCGCCATACAGGAGCAGGTATTACAGCCACTTCGTGCCTATCATCAGGTGATGCAGGTGCGTGGTATGAGCAGTGAACACACTGTGTTTGCGCTCGAGCAGTTTTCTCTTGCAGAAGACAAGCAGCTTGAAGTGACGCTCTATGAGAGAAATGGCGGTCGTACGCTGACCTTTTCATGTGACGGCAGAAGACCTGCAGTTGGCAAAGAAGATTGATAACCTCAAACTGAAATGGTAGACATTATGAAGAAGAAAATCATTTTATCGGTTTGTGCAGCGGTGGCAATGGCTTTCAGTCTGCCATCGCAGGCACAGCGACTGATACCCAAGCAAAGGGGAGTAGAGGTCATGGGGAGTGTTCCCGCTTATCAAGGGAGAAAAGTTTCTTGCTGCTGACAATTTCGGCATGGGAGCATCACTCACCCGATATCTGGGTCGTGAGAATTATACCTTTGTTATGGCAGAGTATGAACAGCAGAATATGCCGTACAGAAGTTATAACGTAAAACTCAAGGATGCACTCTTACAGGTGGGCTATATGCACCCTGTTTTCTCCGACAGAGGAAAGAATGTGTTTCTCTATAGTGGCATATCCGCCTTGGGTGGCTATGAGCAGCTGAACGAGGACAACAAACTGCTGCCCGATGGGGCGATGCTGCTCGACCGCTCCCGCTTTGTCTATGGCAGTGCTGTGCATGGCTCGGTGGAAGTGTTCCTAACAGACAGGGTTCTCTTTCTTATAAAGGCGCAGGGACGTTTGCTCTTTGGAACGGACGTGCATCGTTTCCGTCCGGCTGTTTCAGTGGGACTAAGGTTTAACTTTTAAGTAGAAGAAAAGATGAAGAAGATATTGAATACGATATGGGTAATGGGAGTGCTGACCCTTGCCGTGTTTTGCCTATCTGCTTGTGATAGGGATTTGGATGTTCAGCAGTCTTATCCGTTTACGGTGGAAACAATGCCGGTTCAGAAGGACATCATAAGGGGGCAGACGGCTGAGATACGCTGCACGCTCAAACGAGGGGGCGACTTTGCTGACACTCGCTATACGATACGTTATTTCCAGTCTGATGGCAAAGGCTTGCTAAGAAATGATAATGGCACTGTCTTCAAGCCGAATGACCGCTATCCGCTCACAAAAGATGTGTTCCGCTTTACTACACCTCCGCTTCCACAGACCGACAAACCATTGATGTGTATGTGGAGGACAACTTCGGACAGACCGTCAAGCTATCATTCAACTTCAACAACGAGAAGAATGAGGACACGCCCAAAGTGATAGTAAAAGTACCGATACGACAATGAATTTAGCCAAGACAATCATATTATTTTGTTTGCTTTTAATGTGTTTCCAACCATTGTCAGCTCAAAGTAGGCGGAGGCGGCTCGCTGATCTCCCGCCCTTTGAGCGGGCGGTGGTCTGCATCAAGTATTTTGAGGGAATGCACGACAAGAAGGATTACCCATATGTCGGATATGGGCATCGACTATTGCCCGGTGAACAATTTTCTTCCAATATGTCAGAATGGCAAGCGGACTCCCTACTTCGGGCAGACCTTTGGAAATGCTTTGAGATATTCAAGAAGTACGGAAAAGATGCTTTGCTACTTGCCGTGCTGTCATATAATGTTGGTGTAGGACGAATTTTAGGTTATGGAAAACATCCAAAAAGTCAGCTGCTACGAAAGATTGAAGCTGGAGATAGAAATATCTACAAAGAACTTCTGACCTTTTGCAAATACAGAGGTAAAGTCTTGAAAGTGCTAGTTAAGCGGAGACAAGTAGAATATTTCCTATTTTTCAATCTTTAAGATTGAAGTTGAAAAAGAAGGGAAAATGGACACTTTTTCATAAAAAAACTATACCTTTGCAAGAAAACCTCATGGAAAGAATATTACCCTATGAAATTAGTTACAAATGCTTAGAAAAAAATGGAGATTTGTTGAAAAATGGATTTTTATGGAGTCTTCTTCTATGTCCTTTTTTTAACAGTACTATTACAAAAAAACAAAATAATGAGTTTGTTGTAAGATGTATAAACATATTATCAATAATCAATTATATATCTATAATAGGATACGCACTGCTTTTATATAATTGTAGAGATTTTTAATGCAGCCAATGACTGCAAGCAGTAGAAGAAAAAGGGTTTATTGATAATTCTTTAGGAACTAAGTTTTTAGATCAGCCAGTTACTAATTACTATGATAATGATTCCATTAAAGTTGGAACATATAAAATGTTAGTAAACTGTTTTTGAAAATTGTTTTTTTCACTTTTAGCCTAGTTAAGGCTACACTATCAAGAAAAATTTTTTTAAAAAAACGTAATAATCGCATTGATTCTTATTTTTCTTTACATATTATGGAATCAAGAATTTAGATGTGACAATACCTATATTACAACTTTTTTTCTTTCATTCTTCTTTTTAATGGACTTAGCATATCATGTTAGCTTTTTATTTTAAACTACGCTCACTATTTGAAAGATTTAAATCTATTTTTTTCAAAAAAAGTTATCCAAAAAGGAAACACTTCAGCAGGCATTCTATATGGTTCTTGAGTATGAATCAGCTTTTAGCCTATAATAAATCATCAATCAGTAACTTAAAGTATAAGGAGATGAACGAAAAATTGACAAATGATTGGGCAGAAATAAAAAGAAATTACAACATATCATAATGAAATATACTGTAGAAAACGTCTTGCAAGGCCATCCCGATAAGATTTGTGATCAAATAAGCGATGCGTTATTAGATGAATGCCTTAAATTAAACAAATATGCTCACACTGCAATAGAATGCCTTGGTACTGGTCATAATGTTGTTGTAGGTGGAGAGATTGACGGAATTGAAGATTTAGAATTAGATGTAGTGAAAATTGTAAATGATCTGTATCACTCTATTGGATATGAAGAATTCCTTTCCGTTCAAAAATTTATTAAGATGCCAATCAAGTCAACTTAAAAATGGGCCTCATTAAAGATGGTGCTGGTGACCAAGGTATTATGTATGGATATGCCGTCAATAATAAATATAACTATTTACCTTATGGTGTATATTTATCAAGTTTAATAGCAAAAAGAAATTGATAAGTATAGACTTAATTCCGACTATCTATTACCCGATGGAAAAAAATTCAAATAATAGTAAATGATAATAGGCTAGAAAAAAATTATCAGTTAATATTCAACATAAGGGTAAAAGTCGATAAATGTTTTTATGGAAAATGATATTGTGGACAATGTTTTGAGTAAATTTATTGACCCATCTGAAACAGAATTTAATATAAATCAAAACTCAAATTTTTCTACAAGGTGGCTTTTTTTGAATGATACCGGACTAACTGGACGAAAAATCATAGTCGATACTTATGGAGGAATAGCTCCTCATGGCGGAGGAGCCTTTTCTGGCAAAGACCCAACTAAGATGGATCGAACAGCTGCATATATGGCACGTTTTGTTGCCAAAAACATTGTTGCTAACGGATTTGCAAATGAATGTACAATTTCAGTAGCGTACGCTTTTGGTGAAGAAAGGCCAATTATGTTGCAAGTTGTAACTGAGAAAAGAGATAATCATAAAATGCTGACTCAGCTAATAAATGAGAGATTTGACTTTAGACCAGAAGCTATAATAGAGCGTTTAGGATTAAGACAGTTTTCATTTTTACCTACATCTCGTTATGGTCACTTTTCAAATTCTGATTATCCATGGGAACAAGTCTATACATTATAGAAAACATCTATAATCCTGCGACTTTCTTTTGCTTCTTTTCTTTGGTCGCCTGCTCGTTCAAAGAAAAAGAAAAGAAGCCACGCAATTTTGAGGTTGCGTGGCTCATTATGTTAGGGCTTTTCAGTTGTTTCAATTATCCGCTCTTCGGGGTGGGTATTAAAAGCCCAATTGATTTGTTCATCGGGCAGTGTGCTGTGTATTCCTCTGCCCATCACCATTCCACAATCTTCAAGGATTTTCCGCTCGGCTTCTTCTCGGTCTGTGGCTGCTACCTCAAATACTCCTTCAAAAACGTATTGCGTGCGTACTCTATAAACTTTCCTTTCCATATTTTCAAAATTCAGCGATTAGTAATCTGTGTTCCATTGGCTCGCCATTCGATAGCCAACGGTGGGTTAGCCAAAAAAATGATGTGCACCGTAACCATAGACAAAAAACTTGTCAAGTTCCGTTTCTTGGGAGATTTGGAGGAGTGCGGTCTGCAACTCCTCCTTGTTCTCAGCTATGCTTATGGCATTGATTACTCTCACGATGATGTTGGGGATTTCGTCTGCCCAACTGCGAATAATGCCTTCTATCTGTACTTTCATATTGCTTTGTTTTATGGATTGTGTTATGCGGTTGCTCTCTGCGCTATCGTTCTCATATTCTTCTGCATCAAGGCGAGTATCTGCTCGTGGTACTCGGTGTTCTTGTTGCACACGCCACGACTTTGCACCACTTTCATAGTTTCCAATGATACCTCGATGGTCTCGATGCGCTCTCCGTCCTTTGTGGCAGAAAAGATAAGCGACTGCGGTTTGCTGTAATAGCGTGCATCATATACGCAATGGTGCATTGCTGTGCCTTCCTCAAATGCTCCTGCACACTCTCCAAAAACGTGGATGCGGATAATGCCGTCCGTAAACTCTATGCCAAAGAATTTTGCTTTGAGTTGCTTGTACTCTTGTTCGGCTTCCATTGCTTCCTTACGCTTCTTGATAATGTTCTCACGTTCTTTCATCGCTCTGCGCTTGGCTTGGTAATGGTCGTGTGCTGCTCTTAGGTCGGTGGGGCAAACGTACTTCGGACTGCGTATGTCCTTGTTGAGTGTCGCAAGCGTATCAACCATATCGCACCACAAATTGCCGTCCTCCACTTGGTAGCTGTTGCGCAAACAGATACGGATAGATGCCCAATACTTGTCAATCTTGGCATATCTGTCCCTAATGAAGTGGCGAAGTAGGGAGATTTGTCCAGACTTCAATAAGGTTTCCGCCTTGTTGTCCGTAAGAATGGAATGGAACAACTCAAAGGGGGTAAGGTCGTGGAACGCTCCCTTAAATCCGTTGCGCCTAATGTCTTTCATCACTCCATAACGTGGGTAAATGCCGTGTGGGAGTATGTCGTACAATAGTTTGTCGGGACGGATTTCCAACTTACTGCCAAACTGCCACGTATCATACCAACAACTCATCGGGCGAAGTCGTGCCAATACTGCGCTTTTGCCGTTGGGTGCCATCCAACGCTCAACCACCTCAGAACAAAATCGTCTTATCGGTTGCCCTTGCTTGCGGTACACCTCCATATAGAAGTAACGTATCACTTGGTAGCCTTTGAAGGTGGTAAGTACGCAATAGTATGCAATATCTCTAGATACCCTCTGACGTTCTGTATGTATGGTGAGTTTCGTTCCGCAATGGGGGCAAATGGTGGTCTTGCCTTTATGCCGTGTGTCCGTCCATTGGTGTCCACACTCCAAACAAGTGTGTTCGCCTTTCGTGTTGCGCTTGGCAATATGCTCAAAAAGGTGCGTATATGCCCACTGACTTTGCTTGTCGGTAATGGTGGGGAGTTGGATAGCCAACTCCGCCACTTGCTTCTGAAATTTATTTCTTGGTTTCATTTTCTGTCCTCCTTGTTTTACTCGTCACGGAATACATATCCACTCTCAAACCAATACCCCTCGTCAAAGAGTTCGTCCGCATATTTGTCATAATCGAAATATCGTTCTGCAAACTCGGATAGTTCGTGTTCCATACTTACTATTTCCCTTGCAAACTCTTCTTTGTTCACATATCTGCCTACAAAAGCGGAATTGAATTGTCTCATTAGGTAATAGACGGACTCGGTTAAATCCTTGCCGGTATTCTCTACCCATATCCAAAAAGGCACTCACATTCATACCGTCCAAATTCTCCAACTCGTCCCTCAGTTCAAAGAAGTTGCTATCCAAATGCCCCTCGTCAATGAGTTCTTCGGGTATGTTCCCCCAATCTTGGAACATCAATTCGGGTTCTTCCTCGTCTTGGTGGAGTTCGTGGCATACTTCCATAAACTCGTCTTGGTCGTAACACTCTGAAAGGTCTATCCACTTACCTCTTAGTGAGCCTTCGTTGTACTTGGCGTAAGTGCCTATATAGATGCGTGCTTCGCTTAAATCGTATCGTTCCATAGTCTTTGCTTTTTTTAGAAGTCAAACAATGAAGGTTGTGCAACCTCTGCCGTTTCTCTCTTTTGTGGTCTTGCGTTACGGCTCTGTATCTTGGCAAGTTCCTCGCGTTGGTACTGCTTGATGGCTTCCTGCCGTGCTTCGGCTTTCTCCTCCTCCGTGAGTTCCACAATATGGTTTACTGCCACTCTGCAAGTGATAGCCTTACCCACCTCGATTTCGTCCTCGTCATAGTAGTGGACTGCCATTGAGTAGATTTCATCGTCCTCAAATCCATTGCAGCCACTCGCCTGCACTTGGTTCAAGATGTAGGTTACACATCCTCGATGCTCTTGTTAGGCTTCATCAAGTTGGGAGCAAACAAAGGGTCTGTCGCTGCACGCTGATTGAGATACTCGGCTATTGCTCTCGTAAAATGTTCTGTTCCTTTCATATCGCTTAGTATTTAGGATTTCTACAATTTGGTTTATCTGTCCGCAAAGGAAACTTCTTAGGCTGGTGCGGTCGGGTGCATAATACTCTGACCAATGTCCGTATTGATTGACCAAATACTTCTTCAATACGTCCATAAAGTCAAACCGATAACCCATTAGGGGAACGGCTGTGCGGAAATAGGTGTTGGTGTTCACCGCTTCGGCAAGCCAATTCTTTTCCTCACGGCTCATTCGCTCCCCACGATTGAGTTTCAAACGTAGGAGATACACCTTACTGCCACTCAGTCTGTCCAACGGCTCAACGTCCCACTGCACAAACTTAGTTGCCACCAAACGCTCACTTTCATCAACCACCGAACTTATGCGGTAATGAGAGGAGGAGCTATATCCTTTTTCTTTCATCGAAGATGTGATATTTACTTTTTGCTGTTCCATAATGACATTTTTTTTATGCGTCCAAAGATCGGAGTATGCTGATTCCTTTTTGTAGCAATAAGAAGGTAGGGGGCGCAGCCGGCACAAGGTTTTGCAGGAAAATACTACCCGAAATGAAATGTAGGTGTGGAGATTTTCCGTGCAAACCAAAGGCACAGACCTTGTGCAAGCCGTAGCCCCTTACTACCTTTGCGAATAAAAAGAAATCAGCACCGACTTATGGCACATCAAAGTGGAATAGATGGAATTTAGAAGCGAAAGTGCAACGCCGGTATGGAAAATGAAAAAGGTGGCTACCTCAATCGAGATAACCACCCATAAAGAAGAATGAATCGAAGAAGATCTTTCCTTGTGCCTTAGAGCACACAGAGCAGGATTGCCACGATGACGGCAAGCCAGAACAGCCAACGCAGGATTGTAAAGGTTACTTGCAGAATAACTCTGACAATGAAGCGTAGTATCGGGAAACCGAGAATAACTGAAACGGCGGTTACGACTTGCGGCGTAACGATCTTCGAAATGAGGTAAACTGCACCGATAACGATGGAAAGCAGAACGGTGAGTTCGATGAAGCGTGTCCAACCGAAGTGGCGGACTTGCTTGGGAGAAGTCGGCTGCTGCTTGATATTATCGCTTTTGTTCGATGCGTCAGCCTTGACGAAGGCAGGTGTGTGAACATCTTGATTCATGATGATTAGTATTCATATCGGAGCTTTTTAATAGTTTCAAGAGCAATAACAAGATGCGCAGGCTACACAAAGACAAGTGTTTGTACAAACTCTTGGCGTGTGGAGCGGAGCGTTTATCTTGGCTCTTGACACTACAAAAGCTCCCGATGGTGCTACATCAAGTCATGTTCTCACTATCGACGGTTGGCAGGCCATTAACCTCTATAAGCAGAACGATTGTCCCTGTCAGTTCTGTGTAGAGTTTCTCATACTCTGGACTCGCCCCAAAGTCGTCCGTCAGTTCATACTTATCGAAAACGCTTTGCACAGCCTTATTCTTCAAAAGCATTGGTGTTAGTCTTTCAGGAAGAGGAGAAGGGAGTTCTTTCTCGAACTCATTCTCCAAGACAGACACAAGCGTGTCGTACTTGGAAAAATGCAAACCCTGATATAATACTTCGCTTGCCATTGTCTCCGCCTCTGGGTAAGAAAAACCTTGTGCTATAGCATCGCAGTAAGTTGTCAATGCCTCGTCTGCGCGAGCAGTTATAAACGTATTTTCATTCACACTCTCTGGAAATGCTCTCCGAGATACGCTTCCAACTTCAAACGGAAGTAGGAAAGTTCTTTCTTTGTTGTTGTCATAATCTTCTTAGTTTAGGGTTGTACATTATTTTGAGTTGATGCCCATAGCAACATTGAACTTGTCTAACTTGCCAGCCAACTGTTCCATATCGTGTTCTATTTTCTTATTGGTAATACGGGCATAAATTTGTGTGGTTTTAATATTGGTATGTCCCAGCATCTTAGAAACTGATTCCATAGAAACACCTTTACTCAATGACATTGTTGCAAATGTGTGGCGAGCCATGTGAAAGGTTAGGTCCTTTTTAATGCCACAAATATCTGCAATTTCCTTCAGATATGAATTGGTTCGCTGATTGGTTAGCATTGGGAAGAGTTTACCATCACGATAGGTCTTGCCACTATACTTTTCAATGATATTCTTCGGAATATCCAATAAAAGAACATTTGTTGCAACACTCGTCTTCTGTCGTTTGATCATTATCCATTGTTTGTCGTCAAGGGTAACAATGTTCTCGGGAGTAAGGTTGGCCACATCAATGTATGCCAAGCCTGTGAAGCATGAGAAAACGAATAAATCACGAACTAATTCCAAACGCTGTATGCCCAGATCTTTATTGGCTATCTTCAAAATCTCTTCATCTGTCAAGAAACCACGATTGACTGGCTCAAGGTGAAAACGATGATTAAGAAAAGGATCATGATGGATTACCCCCATTTTTCTACCTAAAATCGTAATTGTCTTGAAAGTCTTCATTGTCTTGGTAGCTGTATTTGGGTTCTGACCAACTACTGTGCGAAGGAAAATATCAAAGTCGTGTATGATGATATAGGTGAGTTCAGACAAGCGTATATCCGAACGTTTGTACTTATCCTGCAAGAAAGTCGTGAAATGTCGTTTGCAGACATTATATTTCTGGAAAGTGGCAGCACTTACAGATATGCCCACTTGCTTAGCAATATCTTTGTTGTGCTTATCGAAGAGTGTCATCATCGTTTCTACCTCTTCTTTCTTGCCGAGATACTCCGACTTAATACGTTCCAAAGAAATAGCATCTGTCATTTCTAACTTCTTAAAGA